>Ga0316204_10002521_pt1 | contig 40956 bp, 28 predicted proteins | sample 6monrhotite_MG_2_FD_205661 | JGI IMG/M metagenome (GOLD analysis project Ga0316204, IMG submission 205661) | Microbial mat bacterial communities from mineral coupon in-situ incubated in ocean water Damariscotta River, Maine, United States -... | ecosystem: Environmental > Aquatic > Marine >...
AAAGTGGGAGACCCATCCGGAAAAGATGAAGTTCGAAAGCTGCTTGATAATGACGGTATTGCCAAAAATATCGAGTCTATAAAGAGTTGTTTTGCAAACTTCCTGGCCTTCGGAAACGGGCCTACCGATGCAGTTATTGTCAACAATGCGGATTGGCTTGATAAGCTTGAATATATCCCTTTTCTGCGAGATGTAGGACGACATTTTACCATCAATCGCATGCTGACATTCGATTCTGTGAAGCTTCGACTTGAACGCGAACAACCGCTGACCTTCCTAGAATTCAACTACATGATCTTGCAGGCCTATGATTTTCTGGAACTCGCCAGACAACATGATTGCCGTTTGCAGCTGGGTGGATCCGATCAATGGGGCAATATCGTCAACGGTATAGAACTGGCCCGGCGCATTGATGGCGCAGAATTATATGGCGCTACAACACCACTCATCACGAAATCCGACGGTTCAAAAATGGGTAAATCAGTGGATGGAGCTATCTGGCTCAATGCGAATCGATTGTCGCCTTACGATTACTGGCAATTTTGGCGCAATACAGATGATCGTGATGTTGGCAAATTTATGCGCATATTCACCGATATCGATCTGGAAGAAATTGCGCGATTGGAAGCATTGGAAGGCTCAGACATCAATGAAGCCAAGAAAATCCTGGCCGATGCAGCAACAGCAATGGCGCACGGAGAGGAAGCAGCAAAAGACGCCGCCGAAACAGCCCAGCAGACCTTTGAACAGGGTCAGGCTGGCGGTGATCTGCCAGTCTTTGAAACATTGGATACTGAAATATCAATCCTTAACGCCTTGGTTTCTATTGGATTTTGCGCTTCGAAAGGAGAAGCAAAACGCATGGTTGCCGGTGGTGGCGCCCGCGTTGACGACGAACAGGTCAAAGATGCAGGTTTTATGATTCCATTGTCCAGCGAAGATCGAAAAATCTCTGCTGGCAAGAAGAAGCACGGGCTTTTACGCAAAACGGACTAAACTGTTTTACAAACATCGTCAGATACATACCGATTCAGACTGATCCATCTTTACCTTTTGTTCGGGAAGAAGGACTACAAAACTGGTTCAACTGTGATGAGGACCAGCATCAATGCCCAGTGCCGCAGGCCAACCTACACCCTATCCGCGCCGTGCAACCCGGTTTCCGGTTGATTACAGCACGATTTGCGAAAGCCGCAAAGATGGCGAATTTGATGTAAAAATGACCAATGTCTCGGCCCATGGCTGTCAGATTGTACACGAAGTCAGCTTGATCAAAGGTGATCGCATTGTTGTTCGCTTGCCTGTCGCGGGCCGGATTGAAGCCTTCCTAATCTGGAGCCACAACGGCCGTTCCGGTTTTGAATTCGAAAGAGTCATACGCCCTGACGAATTTATGGAAATGATAGACAAGATCGGCCATTCAGTCGGTTAAAGTCGACTAGCCACTGCGCAATAACGAAACACCCCAATCCCTTTCAAAAAGGTAAAGCGCAATCCTTGCCGCCTTGCCCCGCTCGCTGTCCAACCCTCCATCACGATCCAGTAAAAGACGCGCATCATCGGTAGCAGCACCTATAAAGTGCGTGACCTGATCTGGAGAAGCAACCCTAAAGCCCGCCTCCCCTGATTGGCGGGTCCCCAAAATCTCCCCTGCCCCTCGCAATTTCAGGTCTTCCTCAGCAATGCGGAATCCATCATTGGTCTCTCGCAACAGAGATAGTCTTGCACGTGCCGTTTCACTGAGCACCTCACCCCGAAGCAGCAAGCAGTTAGATTTCTCGCTACCGCGACCAACACGTCCGCGAAGCTGGTGGAGCTGTGCTAATCCAAATCGATCTGCATGCTCGATAATCATCAAGCTTGCATTGGGTACGTCGACACCAACTTCAATTACCGTAGTCGCGACCAACAATTTTATATCCGCGCTTTGAAAACGCTCCATCACCGCATCTTTTTCATGGCCTTTCATGCGGCCATGCACCAATCCGACCTGATCACCAAAGCGCTGCTTTAGCATGGCCGCACGCTCTTCGGCCGCCGCTAGATCGCTTTTCTCGCTTTCTTCGACCAATGGGCAAACCCAATAGGCTTGCCCATCGCCCGATAAATGTCGCGCCAGCCCGTCAACCACCTCCAACAACCGGTTTTCAGCAATAACTCGGGTTTCAATTGCCTGCCTTCCCGGCGGCAGTTCATCAATACGTGAAACATCCATCTCACCAAATTGGCTTAGCGTAAGCGTACGTGGGATTGGCGTCGCCGTCATAGCCAAAAGATGCGGTGTTTTCTCTGCCTTTTCGGTAAGCATCAAGCGCTGTGAAACACCAAATTTATGCTGCTCGTCGATAACCGCCAAAGCGAGATTGCTATACCGTACTTTCTCCTGAAATATCGCATGAGTACCGACCAAGATGTTGATTGAACCATCAGCCAGTCCCATCAAGGTAGATTCTCGTGATTTCCCTTTATCCCGACCGGTGAGTATCGCGATATTGACCGGCAAGCCTGCCAAAAGCTGCTGCAGACTCTCAAAATGTTGCCGTGCCAATATCTCGGTCGGTGCCAGAAAAGCGCCCTGATATCCCGATTCCACTGCGTTCAACAGCGCCATAAGTGCAACGAGCGTTTTGCCGGAACCAACATCGCCCTGTAACAGGCGCAACATGGGCGCAGACTGTGCCAAATCGGCCTCAATCTCTGAAATACAGCGCTTTTGAGCACCGGTCAGTTCAAACGGCAGGTTGATCTGGTCGCGCAGATTACCGCTGCCCTGAATCGGCACTCCCTTCTTGCGCCGGTTACTCGCCTTGACCAACATGAAAGCCAGTTGATTTGCGAACAACTCGTCATAAGCCAAGCGCTCCTGCGCCGACTCTCCTTCCTTTCGGTGCAAGGCGATGATGCTATCTTTCCAGCTCGACCAGGATTTCTGCTTCAACTGGCTAGGCTCAATCCATTCTGGCAATATCGGCGCTATATCCAATGCCTGCTCAACCAACTGACTCATTCGCTTGTTACCTAAGCCGTCGGACAGCGGATAAATGGGTTCCAGAAGCGCAATTTGATCGTCCTGCCCCGGCTCTAACACGTCATCAGGATGAACCATTTGCAGTTCATCACCATATCGTTCCAATTTGCCCGATACGATTTTTGGTTCGTTCAAAGGCAGCAGCTTTTTCGGCCAGCCTGTATTGCGACCAAAATAGGTCAAGCTGATATAATTACCTTGTTTATCTGTCGCCTGGACCCGAAGCGGGCTTCGCGGACCGCCGGATTTATAATCGACAGGAGTGACTTTGATGATGATTGTTTCATCAACATCTGCTTCATCCAAAACCTCAACCCGTTTACGCTGCATCCAATAGCTTGGCTGATGGTAGAGAATATCTTTTACGCGCGTCAGACGCAATTTCTCTATCGGCTTGGCCAACGCCTTGCCGACGCCCTTAAAAGCACTGGTTTCACCAAATAATGGATTGAGTATCTCGGGTCGCATGTCTATCCGCCTTTATACGCAAGGCAATCGGATTTGCCAGAAAAGTTAAATATGTCTGGAGCATGAAAATGGATCGCGAAATTCGCCTGAAACAGCTCCATTTTAGAGCTTGGCACAGGGGGACAAGAGAAGCCGATTTCATGATTGGTGGGTTTTTCGACCGCTATGGTAAAACCTGGTCGGACGCTGAATTGGATTGGTTCGACCATCTGTTAGAAGAAGAAGATGTAGATGTTATGGCATGGGCCATCGGGACCCAACCCGTCCCGACCCATTTTCAAGGGGATCAGATGACCAAAATGCAGCAACTGGATTTCATCAACATTCCCAAATAACCTTCAATATTGTTCTCAAATATCGAGTAAAAGTGACTCAGTTAGATACATTACTTTCATCCAATTCAGGAATGACGCTGGCTGGCGTGACGGCTGGCTATCGCCCCCTTTGCCTTGCGGAAATCGCAAGAATCGCGGGTAAGGCTAAGAAACGCACCGTCTTTATCGCCACAGATGACGCCGCAATGAGCGGTGTTGCAGAGGCGACGCGTTATTTTAGTCCTGATCTGGATATTATCGAATTTCCAGCCTGGGATTGCCTGCCATACGATCGCGCATCTCCTGCCCTGCATACAACTGCGGACAGACTGGCAGCACTATCCAAACTTTCTGTTCCTGTTGATGCTCCCCAACTTGTCATCACCACAATAAATGCCGTTGTTCAGAGGGTTTTGACGCCCACCCGCGTCAAACAGCTTGTTACAAGGTTGGAGCCCGGTATAGAAATCGAGCAGGAAAAGCTCATATCATTTCTCTACGCGAATGGCTTTGTGCGTGTCGATACCGTTGCGGATAGCGGAGAATTTGCAGCAAGAGGCGGTCTGATCGACTTGTTTCCACCGGGTGCGAATATGCCGCTCCGTATTGATCTGTTTGGCGACGAAATTGAAACCTTGCGACAATTTGATCCTGCGGACCAACGTACGGTTGGCAATATCGACAGTTTTGACCTACTTCCGGTATCAGAGTTCCTGCTTGACGAAGCAAGTATCACCCGTTTCCGGACCCGATACCGGGAATTGTTCGGAGCAGAATCAACGGCTGATCCGCTTTATCAGTCGATATCGGACAGCCGGCGCCTCTCTGGCATGGAACATTGGCTGCCGCTTCTAGAAGAAGAACTGACCAGCTTTTTCGATTATCTAGGCGACGAAACGGTTTTATTGCGAGATTCGGCTGTCACCGGGGCGGCTGAGGCACAATTTTCATCTGTCGAAGATTATTATCGGAACCGGTTGGATGCCGATAAAGCAAACTTGTCTAGCTATCGTCCACTGAAACCCGAAGCTTTATATCTGGAAGCCAAAGATTGGCGGATCATTCAGCGGAATGCACCCATTCACATCATCAGCGAATTTGATGAACCGGAATCCAGCTTAGTCGTATCTCTCTCCGTTTCCTCACCAAGGGACTTTTCACCGGAGCGCGCGCGGAACGAGAATGTTTATGCTGCACTGGCAGCCCATGTAAATGCGCTAACCAAAGCTGGCACGACGACCATTTTAGCCAGCTACAGTAAAGGATCGCGTGCACGACTTTACGACTTGCTGCAAGACAATGACGTCAAGGCGGCAACGCTCTGTGATGACTGGGAATCAAGCCTTACGGCAGATTCCAACCTCGCCCTTACCATCGTTCCCCTCGCATCCGGTTTTCGCACCGACGATATCGCTCTGCTTACCGAACAGGATATTTTCGGTGACCGGCTGGTCCGCAAATCAAAACGCAGGAAAAGCGGCGATGCGTTTATTGAAGAACTTTCCGCTCTTGGTCAGGGAGACCTCGTTGTCCATCTGGAACATGGGATCGGTCTCTACGAGGGTATTGTATCGATTCCGGTCGGTGAAAGTCCGCATGACTGTGTCCATCTAAAATATGCTGGCGGTGATAAACTTTATGTTCCCGTTGAAAATATCGATGTGCTCAGTCGCTATGGAGAAGGCGGCGACAGCGTTGTTCTTGACCGGCTTGGAGGCGAAGGTTGGCAGCGACGGAAATCAAAACTCAAAGAGCGAATCAGAGCGATTGCCCATGCACTGCTTAAAACTGCCGCAGCTCGGGAATTGCAACCAGCCACACCGGCACGGATTGAAGCCAGCGAGATGTCGGGGTTTGTAGATCGATTTCCATATCAGGAAACGGACGATCAGCAGCAAGCCATTGAGGAAGTGCTGGAGGATATGGGCTCCGGCAAAGCAATGGATCGACTGGTTTGTGGTGATGTAGGATTTGGTAAGACAGAAGTTGCCATGCGCGCCGCGTTCGCCGCAGCAATGGCCGGTATGCAAGTCGCCATTATCGCACCGACAACTCTGCTTGCTCGCCAACATTTCAGTAATTTTGAAGAACGATTTCGGCCATTTCCCATAAAAATCGGACGTCTATCTCGCCTCGTGCCCCAAACGGAAGCCAAACGCACACGAGAGGGCCTTGCGAGCGGTGATGTAGATATTGTGATCGGCACCCACGCCTTGCTCGCCAAATCCATCGATTTTGATCGGCTTGGGCTCATAATTGTTGATGAAGAGCAAAGATTCGGAGTTGTTCACAAAGAACGTCTAAAAGCGATGAAGGCCGATGTGCATGTGTTGACCTTAACCGCCACCCCCATACCGCGCACACTACAAATGGCGATGACCGGCCTGAGAGAACTTTCCGTGATCCAGACCCCGCCAGTGGATCGTCTCACGGTTCGAACCTATGTTATGCCATGGGATCCGATTCCGCTCCGCGAAGCACTACTGCGTGAACATTATCGTGGCGGACAATCGTTCTTTGTTGTTCCGCGCATCGCGGACCTCCCGGAAATTGAAGAGTTTTTCAAAGAATATGTGCCAGAAGTAACTTATGTTGTGGCCCACGGACAAATGCCTGCGGCACAAGTCGAAGAACGAATGTCTGCCTTTTACGACAAGAAATATGACGTGTTACTTTCAACCACGATCATCGAAAGTGGATTGGATATCCCAAGCGCCAATACATTGGTTATTCACCGGGCAGATCGTTTCGGCTTGGCGCAGCTCTACCAACTTCGTGGACGTGTTGGACGATCCAAAACCCGCGCGTACGCTTATATGGTTACCCCCAAGGATCGGATTGTTACTGAGAAAGCCGAGAAGCGTCTTAAAATACTCGGAGATCTGGACAGTTTGGGTGCGGGTTTTGAGCTGGCAAGTCACGACCTTGATATTAGAGGTGCCGGAAATCTTCTTGGTGACGAACAATCGGGGCATATCCGGGAAGTAGGGTTTGAACTCTACCAGTCAATGCTGGAAGACGCTATTCTTGAAGCCAAGGCAAAAGGAGCAGGCTTGGAACCTGACACCGACAGTTTCTCTCCGCAAATCACCGTCGATGCGCCAATTCTTATTCCGGAAAACTATGTCCCGGACCTTTCCCTCCGTATGGGTCTCTATCGTCGTATGAACAATTTACAAAATGAACAGGAAATACAATCCTTTGCCGCGGAAATGATTGACCGTTTCGGCGACCTTCCTGTGGAGACAGACAATTTGCTTAAACTGATGCAGATCAAGATGAACTGCCTAAAGGCCCGGATATCCAAAATCGAAATGGGTCCACGGGGAGCATTGGTCAGCTTTCATAAAGATGTGTTCCCCAATGTACCGGGACTATTATCTTATGTAGACCGCCTGAAAGGCACAGCCAAAATCCGGCCCGACAATAAACTGTTTATCGAACGGAAATGGCGAGATCCGAAGTCGCGCCTGCACGGGCTTACCCAGTTGACCAATGGATTGTCAAAGCTGGCGCAGCAAAAATCCTAGTCGTTGCGTAGTCCAAAAATCTCAAATTCTTCGGGAGAAAGAGGGCCGGAACGCAAGAAGCCTTGGAAAAACTCACAATCCTGCGAGCGTAATGTTTCCAATTGCGCTTCTGTTTCAACACCTTCAGCGATGACCTCCAGACCGAGACTCTTCGCCATGTCAATGATGGAACGAACAACAACTTGGTCCTTTTCGGAACCGCTAATATCGCTGGTCAGACCACTATCGATTTTGAGATAATCAAGCGGCAGATCTTTGAGATAGGCTAAACTGCTATACCCAGTACCAAAATCATCTATCGCGATTTTTAATCCATTTTTGCGTAACTGCGTCAATCTCTCAATTGAGCCTTCCATATCGCTTATCAATTCAGATTCCGTGATCTCCAACGTCAATCTGTCGGCGGAAAATCCCGAATCTTCTATCTCATCCATCAGCTTTGAAACAAACCGATGGTGGGCGAGATCCCCTGCAGTGACATTTACAGAAAGCCGCAAAAACGATAGACTTTCAGGCCATGTAGCGGCGATAGCCAATGCACGTTGATGAATATGCGAAGAAAGCGGTTCCATCAAACCCGCGCGATCGGCCACAGCAAATAGGGTAGCCGCACCCAACATCCCAAATTCTGGATGATTCCATCGGGCTAAGGCCTCTGCTCCCGTCAACTGTCCGGTTTTTATTCGAAACTGCGGCTGCAGAGCGATTGCAATTTCCCGCCGATTAATCGCGTCTTGCAATTCTCCTTCCAAACGATGTTCCAACCTGACCATTTCGTTCGATTTTTGGCTGACCTTAATCCTTACGGTATCCGAAGCCATTGCCTCTGCCAGCGCCAGGCTGGAACGCCTTATAACCAAAGAAGCATCCGAGGCATGACCGCCACCTGCGATACCCACGCGCGGTAAAAGCTGTATGGTCCGTTGATCAATTGTTGCCGATTGCCCGACAGCGTCGAGCATATTTATGACGAACTCAGTAAACTTGGCCTCGGATTGATCCCAGTGAGCTGCTAAAAGAAAATTCTGTCCATCAATACGCGAAACAATGAAATTTTCGTTTGGAAGACTGTTGGTTTCGGCAATGAGGCGTTGGCCAACTATTCTTAAAACCTGGTCTCCCATAACACGACCATATGCTGCGTTAATGGTAGAAAAATTTTTCAATCCGATAGATGCAACCCCAAGCTTTTGCCCGTTCTGCAATTTGGTATTGATCCAACTACGTGCCGCCGAAGCATTGCGTAATCCCGACAGCAAATCTCTTTCTGTCCAATTGGTTGAACGATCGAGCTCATCCACAAATTCAACACGGCCATGTACCCAACCGTCGGCAACGTGAAGGTTGTGAATGACGTTTTTGCCGTCCAACTCATGTGTAACAGCGGCCTGTGGCGATCCGTCTTTTATCCGACCCATTGCGCCGCGGACACGGGCACGTGCTTCGCTATCAAGCTGGCGATATATGCCGGTCAGAGGATAGCGTGAGAAATCAACCGATGGCAGGCTTTGCCTTAGGGTATCACTAATTTCTGTCTTTGCGACATGAGATGGATTGAATGACCATTTCAAATCGGATTCTTCCAACAGCGCTCTAAACTGCGTAAAGCCTTCATCTCCGCCCCGCATATGTTCGGCATATCTATAGGCAAAGTTTATAGCCTGCTGCAGGTCGGCGTCAGCGTTGAACATATCCAGAAAATGGGTGGCTCCCGCTTCATAACATTTTTCAGCGATTTTTGGTTGCTCATGCTGGTCGGCCAGAGCCAAAAGCGTGATACCGCTGCCGGTTGTAACCCCCGACAGATCCATAAGTGCGGTAAGTCCTTCAATCTCCGCCTTTCTAAGATCGACAACAGCAATTAGCGCATTGGATGCCAAAAAACGGCCGCGCAAATCATCGCTACGTCGGGCGGAGCTAACTCGCCAACCATAGCCGGAAATTTTGGCCGCTAGTGGGTCTCGTTCATGGAAAGAGAGAAGAAACAAGTTCTTCAGGTTTTCGCTGTGACCCTTTGAAGTTCTATTCTTGTTAACAATAATTTCCAGTTTTCAGTAGCTTAACTATCGAGCGTTCGTGCATTTTCCTATTCATTTGCATAGCATAGAAATCTTTATAGCCCGTTGCCTGAATCCTTAGAAACGGTTAGGATCCGGATCTTCAGGAATTTGGGCGTTACCATGCTAGACGGATTTGGCCGTAAAATCGACTATCTGCGTATATCGGTAACTGACCGATGTAATTTTCGTTGCCAATATTGCATGTCTGAAAAAATGACATTCATGCCAAAGTCCGAATTGCTGACATTGGAAGAAATCACTCTTATTGCCGAGCGTTTTATTGGACACGGTATCCGGAAAATTCGACTGACTGGGGGAGAACCACTTGTCAGACGAGATATGAAAGATGTGATTCAACGCCTTGGTCGCAAAATAGAATCAGGTGAACTGGAAGAATTAACGCTGACAACAAACGGTTCCCTTCTGGAAGAATATGCCGACCATTTGGCCATCCACAATGTTCGACGAATCAATGTCAGCATGGACACGTTAGACCCAACCCGTTTTTCAGAAATTACCCGGGGTGCAGATGTTGAGAAAGTCCTATCCGGAATAGCAGCCGCAAAGACTGCCGGAATTGATGTTAAAATCAACATGGTTGGGCTTCGAAACTTCAATCAAGACGATTTGCTTCCGATGGCAGAATATTGCGCCCTTCACGGCCACGATTTGACTATTATCGAAACCATGCCGCTGGGTGAAACCGGGGTAGATCGCGAACTGGAACATACATCGGTTGAGGAATTTATTGCCCCTTTGCAGTCGCGATTTGAATTGACGCCGATAGCACATCGCAGCGCCGGTCCGGCACGTTATATGACGGTCGAACCGATCGGTTTGCGTCTGGGTTTGATTTCACCGCTCAGCCAAAACTTTTGCGACGGCTGCAATCGCCTCCGCCTGACAACCGATGGGAAGATATATATGTGCCTGGGCCATAACGCCCATGTCGATTTGCGTGCCGCTGTTCGCAAAGAAGGCATATCCGCTGTTGACCAATTGCTTCAGCAAGCCTTAAAACTAAAACCGCTGAGGCATGATTTTAATGCCCAGTTAAACGGGTCCGCAGACAAATTGGAGCGTCACATGAACGTTACTGGCGGATGAGTGATATCAAATGGGCACTGGTCGTGTCCCCCACCCCGCAAGCACAAGAGGCGGGAAACAAGCTTAAATCCATAAACAATTGGGTCGATTTAGAAGAGGCCGACCAGACTATTGTTCTGGGCGGCGACGGCTTCATGCTTCAAACACTGCATCAAATGCTCAATCGGCGAAAGATTATGCCGGTCTATGGCATGAACCTGGGCACTGTCGGCTTTCTAATGAACAATTGGAAACAGGATGATCTAATGGATCGCATCACCAATGCGCGCCCGTTCAAGGTCAAACCGCTCAAAATGGATGTGGAGACCATTTCGGGTGCAACATTCTCGTTACCAGCGATCAACGAAGTATCTCTACTCCGTGAAACTCGTCAGACTGCCAAGCTGGAAATTGAAGTCAATGGCCGGACCATGCTTGAGGAATTGGTATGCGACGGCGTGCTGGTTGCGACGCCGGCAGGCTCTACAGCTTATAATCTGTCTGCAAATGGACCGATACTTCCGCTCGGTTCAAACTTGTTAGCCCTAACGCCAATTAGTCCATTCAGACCGCGGCGATGGAAAGGTGCTATTTTGCCAGATAAAATGCCTATCAGCATCAAGGTCCTGAACGCCGAAAAACGGCCAGTAAGTGCGGTGGGAGATCAACAAGAAGTGCGTGACGTGTCAAAGGTGACGATTACAATTGATCGTAATCAGCCCCTTACAATGCTGTTTGATCCAGAGCATGCGTTGGATGATCGCATTGCGATGGAACAATTTGTTGTTTGATGGCTTGCAGGCTTCGAATCTCGTTGCTATAGGCCCGCTTCACATTGAATATTGCTGTTGAAACGCGGCTCTGTTCCCCGATAGCTCAGTGGTAGAGCATTCGACTGTTAATCGAATGGCCGTTGGTTCGAATCCAACTCGGGGAGCCATTTTCCAACATTGGGAATTTTCCGTGACGCTATGACGTCACCCGTTTCTTATGCTATCTGCTGCCACAATATCCGTATCGAAACATAGAAAATGAGTGCGGCGGTCAAGCGCCTGATCCATATATCCGGCAGTTTTCGAGAAGCCAGCACACTTCCGATCTGACCTCCGGCAAGTACGCCGATGAATAGTGGCCAATATTCAAACAGGGCTTCCCCGCCCGGATCAACACCGGATTTCATCAATTGACCAACCAGACCAGCGATCGAATTGACCAATATGAACAGACTAGCGGTGGCGGCAATCCGCCGGCTATCCGCCCAGTTTGTGAGTAACAATATCGGTGCAAGGAAAATCCCTCCGCCTATACCCACCATGCCAGACAGAAACCCGATACCAGTACCAATTAATGGCGGAAACCACTTGTTGCTATTCAATCCCGGCACAATCCTGTCTCTTTCTGTCATCAAGGGTTCCAAGAGCAACAATAGTGCAGCGAGCAGCAGGGATAACGCGAGCAGTAGCAGGAAAAGGTCTTTTTCAATGGCGATAAGACCACCTATCCAAGCCGCCGGGACGGACAATAGAACTATTGGCCAAACGCGCGACCAGTCGATCAAACCGCGCGAATGAAACCTTAAAGTTCCGCCGACAACGACAATGATATTACAAAGCAACGCAATAATCGGCAGTAAGCGATAGTCAATTTCAGCCAGTGCCAATAATGCAATATATGTCGACCCGCCGCCAAAGCCGACACTCGCATAGAGCGCCGCGGTCAGTAAAAACCCAGCAACGAGCCCAATGGTTGGCACTCAGAAGCTCAATATTTTCCGTGGCAATGCTTGTATTTACGTCCTGAACCACAGGGACACGGCGCATTCCGACTTACCTTGCTGCCATCGAATGCATCACCTGCAGGATTGTTTAACTGACCCGATTGTCGAGGCGGCAGGGTTGATGAAACCGTGCCCAATGTCCCGCCATCAATATCATTGCTGTTATCCTCGCCTGTTAGCGGATCAATATGTGTTGTCAGGAAATCTGGTAGCTCGGGAAGCTCCGGAATTTCCAATTCATCCTGTCGGTGGAATTGACTATTCGCAATCGTCTTGGTCACGCTTTCACGGATCGTTTCCAGCATGCGTTCGAACAATCCAAAGGCTTCTTGCTTATACTCATCAAGAGGTTTTTTCTGGGCATAAGCGCGCAGGAAAACAACTTGGCGAAGCGCATCCAATGTTGCCAAATGCTCTTTCCAGTGGTGGTCAAGCGATTCAAGTAAAATGCTTTTTTCAACCTGTGGCCAGATTTCTTCATCGATTTCCTTGGTTTTGGCGGTGAACGCCTCATCTGCCATTTCAGATATCCGTGTTTCGATTATCTCTGGCTCAAGAGCATCCTCTTCCATCCACTTGTCGACTTCAGGATGAAGACCAAATACCGCTTCAACACGCTGCTTAAGCTGCTCGATGTCCCACTGCTCCGGATAGCTTCCCGGTGGACAGGCATCGGCGACCACAGCGTTGACAGTTTCGTGGCGCATATCCTCAACTACGTCGCCAACCGTCTCTGCATCCATGATTTCCGAACGTTGCTCATAAATGACCTTTCGCTGGTCATTCATAACATCATCATATTCAACAACTTGTTTTCGCGCTTCATAATTTCGCGCCTCGACTTTCTTCTGTGCCGTCTCGATCGCCTTGGACAGCCATTTTCCGCCGATCGCTTCACCATCTTCCAGATTTTTGTTCATCATCTTGGCAAACATGGTTTCCGAGCCAAAGATGCGCAGCAAATCGTCTTCGAGACATAAATAGAAGCGGCTTAGGCCAGGATCACCCTGCCTTCCGGAGCGACCGCGTAACTGGTTATCGATACGACGGCTTTCATGGCGTTCGGTACCAAGAACAAATAGGCCGCCGGCAGCCCGTACTTCTTCGCGTAAAGCTCTTACTTCCTCTTCAATTTTCGCAATCGCCTTATCCTTTTCAGGACCATCTTCCATGTCACCCAATTCATCGTCGATACGGAAATCTATATTACCGCCCAATTGAATATCGGTGCCGCGGCCGGCCATGTTGGTCGCGATCGTCACCGCACCCGGGCTACCGGCTTGCGCGACGATATGCGCTTCCTGTTCGTGGAAACGCGCATTCAAAACATTGTGCTTTACGCCGTCTTTTTCGAGAAACTCTGATAAAAGCTCAGATTTTTCAATGGAAACCGTACCAACAAGAACCGGCTGACCTTTCTCAGCATGTTCCTTGATCTTCTTTGCTATGGCAGCAAATTTATCGAGCGTATTTTTGTAAAACTCGTCATTGTCATCAATCCGCAGAATCGGCTTGTTCGTCGGAATCGTCACCACATTCATTTTGTAGATTTCGAAGAATTCCGCCGCTTCCGTTTCAGCTGTACCGGTCATCCCCGAGAGTTTCGGGTACATGCGGAAATAGTTCTGGAAGGTAATCGAAGCCATCGTCTGGTTTTCAGGTTCAATCTGCACGCCTTCTTTGGCTTCCACAGCCTGGTGCAGGCCGTTGGACCAGCGGCGACCATCCATCATCCGTCCGGTAAACTCGTCGATGATTACGACCTTGCCGTCCTTGACAATATAGTCGGTGTCACGTTTGCGCATGACATTGGCCATGAGCGCCTGATTGAGATGATGCACAACCTGCGTATTTTCAAAATCGTACAAGTTATTGCCTTCAAGCAAGCCGGCTTCTTCCAAAAGACGTTCTGCTTTTTCAGTGCCATCTTCTGTCAGAGCAATGTTGCGAGACTTTTCATCTTTCTCATAGTCTTCTTCATCCAGATGCTGGACAATTTCGTTCACCGAAACATAGAGATCAGACTTGTCATCGGTTGGACCGGATATAATCAGCGGCGTTCGCGCTTCATCAATTAGAATCGAGTCCACTTCGTCGACAATCGCAAAGTTGAAAGGCCTTTGGACCATTTCTTCACGGTCATGCTTCATATTGTCACGAAGATAGTCAAAACCGAATTCGTTGTTCGTACCGTAGGTGATATCAGCGGCATAGGCTTCACGGCGCTCTTGCGCGCCAATATTCGGAACAATGACGCCGACTGATAAACCAAGAAATGTATAAACCTGGCTCATCCATTCAGCATCGCGTCGGGCCAGATAATCGTTCACGGTAACAACGTGCACGCCCTTGCCGCTAATGGCGTTGAGATAACAAGCCAGCGTCGCAACCAGAGTTTTACCCTCGCCTGTCCGCATCTCGGCGATTTCACCGCGATGCAAAGTGATCCCGCCGATCATTTGCACGTCGTAATGGCGTTGCCCAAGCGTACGTTTTGCGGCTTCGCGAACAACAGCAAATGCCTCTGGCAATATGTCGTCCAGCGATTCACCACCTGCCGCACGTTCTTTAAATTGCTCCGTTTTTTCTCTTAACTGGTCATCCGTTAACGGCTCAATTTCCGGTTCAAACGCGGCAATGGCATCAACCGTCTTTTGCATCGATTTTACGTAACGGTCATTGGCTGATCCGAAGATAGATTTGGCTAGTCCGCCGAGCATAATATTTTCCGATTAATTAGGTGCAGGGACCATCTGATCCCTTGAAAAAGTGATTTAGAGATTTGTGGCCGTCAGTTCAACACTGATACGGCAGAGGTGCGCGTTAGGGCGCTCCCTCTATGTGCTTATTGTCGGCGAGTTTCGAACGCTCCGGCAAAAAGGCCAAAATAGCCGTTGTGCCGCCGTTTTCGATATTTGCAAACAGCGGTAAGCTTGATAATCCAATATTATTACAAGCGCCGTAATCAAAGCCGGTAGCCCGTTTCGATGGCACCGACAAACATTGATCCGCCTGCCCGACTTCCAAACCATGTTTGGTTAAATTAGCAGAGTTTTGTGTTTCGGCAGGCTTCGTATCTGTTGCAACGCGTTCTTCCGCAACGGCCCCTATGGCAGGCACCGCAAGGCCGACGGCATTGAATACCAGCAACATAAAACTTGCAATATATGCGTTCATAGACAAGGCACCTGACAAAGTGAGCGCGTTCTAACAAAACAATGGTTAAAGGCAAGGTTAAGTGTCGAACAATATTTCTCCGCTAGCACCAAAAAGCAGCCCTCAGATGCCCGATGTTAAAGGCGTGACCTGCCGGGTGGCACGGGCTCAATATAAAGATTGGGATCGCTGCGACCTGACTTTTGTCGAATTGGCAGAAGGTACAACTGTTGCCGGTGTCTTGACCCAGAGCAAATGCCCTTCGACCGAAGTTGAATGGTGTCGGAAAGCACTAATCGCTGGCAAGGCGCGCGGATTGGTTGTGAATGCGGGCAATGCCAATGCATTTACCGGCGCCCGCGGAATGGAAGCTGTGCAGCGGATATTGAACCTTGCAAGCAATCATCTGGGATGCACTGAAGAAGAAATATTTGTTTCCTCGACCGGCGTTATTGGTGTGCTATTGCCAAAAGAAAAGGCAGAAGCCGGTTTGCAGACAGCATTCACTTCCAAACCATGCAGCTGGGAAGATGCGGCCTCGGCCATCATGACCACTGATACTTTTCCGAAATTGGCAACTACAAGCGCGATTGTCGGCGAAAAAACGGTGCACCTGAATGGCATCATCAAAGGTTCTGGCATGATTGCCCCCGATATGGCGACAATGCTGGGATATATATTTACCGATGCAATAGTCGATGCCGGTTTTCTGCAAGAGATGCTGAACAAAGCAACCAAATCCAGTTTCAATTGCATTACAGTGGATAGCGACACATCAACCAGCGACACAGTGCTGGCGTTCGCAACGGGACAAAATGATACGGTCACTCTGAACAGCTATTCCGATCCGGGTGCAGATGCATTCCAGGCAGCATTGAATGACCTTTGCCAGCAAATGGCGCATTTGGTGGTTCGCGATGGAGAAGGCGCAAGCAAGTTTATCGAAATCGCCGTGCGCGGAGCTGAGTCGGATGAGAGCGCAAAAGTCATTGCCCTTTCTGTCGCCAACTCTCCTCTAGTTAAAACAGCGATAGCGGGAGAAGATGCCAATTGGGGTCGCGTCGTGATGGCTGTCGGCAAAGCCGGAGAACCAGCTGACCGGGACAAGCTGAGTATAGGATTTGGCGGCATTACTGTTGCCCGAGATGGATTGGTGGTTCCTGGTTTTGATGAAGCACCGGTCGCTGAACATCTAAAAGGAACAGATATCGATATCAGCATCGACATTGGGTTGGGTCAAGGCAATGCTACGGTGTGGACCTGTGATCTGACCCATGGCTATATTTCCATAAACGCGGACTACAGGAGTTAAACATGCCGGAAGTCATTTTGCATCATTACGAAACTTCCCCTTTTGGAACGGCGATGCGTTTGGCGCTTGGTCTAAAGGGGATCTCCTGGAAGTCCGTTGATGCACCAATGATCGCCCCCAAGCCTGATCTTAGTGCGCTCACAAGCGGTTATGAGCGTATCCCCGTACTGCAGATTGGCGCAGACATCTATTGTGATACTGACTGTATCACTGACGCGTTGGAAGCTTACAAACCAGAGCCAAGCCTATATCCAGAACCTTTAGGGCGCTCTGGAAAATTGATCGCATTTTGGTCAGGCAGTAGCTGGTTCATGCCCGCAGTCGGAACTGCTCTTGGAACTGATCCAAGCGTGGTATCGGAAGAGTTTTGGAATGATCGCAAAACCCGCTTCGGTATGAATCCGAAAACTTTTCTGCCAGCGGTACCCCATCTCACTGCGCAATTTCATGCGGGTGCGGCGAAATTAGAAACCGCTTTGGCGGATGGTCGCGATTTTATCAGCGGTGATAGTGCTGGTCATGCTGATTTCGCTCTTTGGGTCAATATCCACTTCGTCCGATTTGCCGGGATCGTTGCTGCTGATTTCAACCCGGTAATTGAAGCCTGGTACGGACGGATTGAAGCTATTGGTCACGGCTCATTTGAAGAATGGATCGGAGAGCAAGCCATCGAACATGCCAAACAGCACGATCCCATCAATGAATGCTCTGTTCAAACGAATTCAGGCTTTTCAAAAGGCCAACAAGTCACGATTAAGACTGATTCACCTGATCCGGCAATCGTCACTGGCGCGCTCGTTGGCCTTGATGATAGTCGAATCAGTATTTCACACACAAGCGATGCGACGGGGGAAGTGCATGTCCATTTCCCACGACTGGGTCAGGTTTTGATGCCGGTGTGAAGCCAATGGAATCGCATCCGCTTTATCAGCCGGTAACCGACTTAATGCGCTCTGTTTCTGAGGATGTTGTCCTCCCTTATTTCCAAAATTTGAAGCAAACTGAAATCGAGGAAAAAAGCCCGGGCGATCTGGTTACCATTGCCGACAAATTTAGCGAAGAAAAGCTGTCGGAAGGACTGAAACACATATTGCCAGAGGCGACCATTGTCGGCGAAGAAGCTTGTGCAAAAAATCCGGCCTTATTGGATAATCTGTCAAATGAAGTTGTGTGGATTATCGATCCGATTGATGGAACCGGGAATTTTGCGAACGGCAAAAGACCTTTTGGCATCCTGATTGCACTCGCTGAAGCGGATGAGACCATTGCAGGGTGGGTTTTCGATCCCATTCGCAATCGAATATGCCATGCTTTTAAAGGTCATGGGGCGACCATTAATGGACAGCGCGCAACTTCTAGCGGGAAAGTAACCGGCAAACCCAAAGCGGCCTTAGCCACTGGTTTTATGACACCGGATCAAAGAGCTAAAACCATAGCGCAAGCCTCACCTCATTACGAAATTGTGCCAATCCCCAAATGTGCGGCTGAACAATATCCATTGCTGGTCTCCGGGGATCATCATGTCACGATATTTGAACGCACGCTGGCTTGGGATCATGCTGCGGGCATTTTGTTCCTCAATGAAGCCGGAGGAAAGGCCTGTCGATGGGATGGAACTCCTTATCGTCCGTCCAACGATACGACAGGTATGCTGGGCGCCTCTTCTCCAAAGCTATGGGAAGAAGCGCACCAGATATTCAATAGGTAACGAAATCAGCCAGGTAATGCGCCTTCCAACCAATCCTTGAGTTGGCTTTTTGGAGCCGCACCCACTTTGGTTTCAACCGCTTCGCCATTGTTGAACAAGATCATTGTCGGAATTCCGCGAACGCCATATTTAGCAGGCGAATCCGGGCTGTCGTCGATGTTCAACTTTGCGATGGTGACTTGTTCACCCAATTCGTCGCTAATTTCTTCGAGAGCGGGCCCGATCATTTTACAAGGACCGCACCATTCTGCCCAAAAATCGACCAGTACGGGACCATCAGAACTCAAAACATCTGCTTCAAAACTTGCATCGGTAATTGCTTTAGTAGCCATAGGGAATCTCCAATTGTCTGAAACCTATGTAGGAAAGGACGCGGACCGGCTCAAGCAAAAGCGGCTAAAGGATTTTCATGGTCGGTCCAAGCCCGGCTTGTGCCGTTCAATCAACTCACCCGGTATCTCCAGCATTGTTGGGCCTTGTGAATAGAGCAGGCCAGCTTTGATCGGACGACCCGGAAATACCTTCTCCAACGCCATTACATAAGCCGACATTTGCCGGAAATATGCCACTGGCGCGTCTTCGACATTCTCGGGAACGCGGCGACCTGTCTTGAAATCGACAACATAGATCTGGTCATCGGTGATAAGCAGGCGATCAACGGTTCCGGATATCACATTTTCACCTACGACTGCAGCTATGGGTGCCTCGGCAAGGCTTCCAGGTGCAAATAAGGCCGACCATGCGGGATTTTTTAACACTGCCAAAGCGGTCTGAATGAGCTCAGTACGCTGCTCTACATCGGTAATGGTTTTTTGTTTTTCCAACCATCGATCCGCTGCGTCAGCGCGTAGTTGCGGATCAATATCTGGCAACCGCTGAAACAGGCTATGAAGCAATATCCCGCGTCGAGCAGCAACTCGCATTACGTCACTTGGTGGCGGGTTAGCGGTGTTATCTGGACCCAAATCAGACGGTGTTAGCGGCCGAGGAGGGCGCGCTTCTTCGGGAGCCGGTTGTTTTACCCATTCTGGTAAAAGAAATGGCTTATCTCCTTTTTCGTCGTGCTGCCTTTTAGCAACGGCAGATGATTTAGTAAGTTTCCCCTCAATATATTGACGCTGGGCAATCCACTGTAAGTCGTCTTGCCAATCACAGTTCAGGCTCATCAGACCTCTCTCAACCGCGCCATACCAACTCTGTTCTGGCACAACACCTTTAGCCTTCGGGCCGAGCGTTCCAGCAATGATGAGATGCTCCTCAGCGCGGGTCATCGCTACATATAACAAACGCCAATGTTCTTCCATTTCTCGATTTTCGGCGACGGTTGCGTAAGCATTAAGCAATTTAACACGTTCTGATTTGCGAACGGGGACCGCGGGATATTCGATATTTTGGTCCCGTCGCAAAGGATCGGGAATTTCAAAACCACCATGTCGTTTGTTCGCCGGATCAAATGTAGCGTTTGCCATGATAACAACGGGTGCCTGCAAACCTTTTGCACCGTGAACGGTCATCAATCGAACTTCGTTTCCACCTTCCACCTGATCGCGCTTGATATCTACATCGCCGCGATCAAACCAATCGAGAAAGCCTTGCAATGTCGGGATATGGTCCTGTTCAAAAGCGAGCGCCGTATTGAGCAATTCTTCCATTGGGTCGATTGCCGCGTGACTCAACCGGGCCGCCAGTTTCTCCCGTCCCTGCATCTCGCCGGAAAGAACAGTCTCCAGGAACTGATAGGGCGTGTTGAAATCTGCCATGTTGAGCAGATCACGAAGTGGTTGAATGGCATCTTCCAGTCCATCGTGCCGCCTCAAAAACTCCCAAAGGCTTTGCGTTTTATGCTGCTCACCGCGATATCCATATTCCAGCAGGTCCTCCTGCGACCAGCCCAGCAAAGGCGATACTAGTAGGCTAGCCAGGTTGAGATCATCATTGGGCTGCAATACAAAGCGGATAGCTGACAACAGATCCTGCACGACCAGTGGTTGATTGAGACGGATACGATCAATCCCCGCAACAGGTACATTTTCGGCGAAAAGACGCGCCACGATCAATGCACTGAGTTCATCTCTTTTGCTAACCAGGATCAGCACATCTTTGGGTTCGAGCCGCCGCCCTTCCCTTGCCAGCCACAGCGGATTATCCGGAGCAAGCCAGTCTTTGATTTGAAGCGCTAACTTGTTGGCAAAAAGACGCTTTTCATCGTCTATCCAGCTTTCTTCATCCTCCGGATCGGCGCTGGCACCAAAGGTAATGGGACGCCAAAGCGAAACGCTACCCGGTTCCCCAGCAAAGTGACTTCGATGCGCCGGAACCATTTCATCCAACCCCAATTGATCATGACCAATACTCCGCAACGTTTCGTCGACCACCTTTAAGATCGGTGGTGTCGAACGGAAACTGCGATCAAGCGACAGCGGATTGAATGGCTTTTCAGAAGCCGCCGCCTTAGCGAAAAATTCTTCACGCGCTTTGGTGTAGTTATACGGACTGGTTCCCTGAAATCCAAAGATTGCCTGTTTAAAATCGCCCACCGTGAACAACGTGCGCAGTTTATCATCCTGCGCGCCTTTGCCAGCAAAAAACTCTTCCGCCAAAGCATCGACAATTTCCCATTGCGCCAAATTGGTGTCCTGCGCCTCGTCGACCAGAATATGATCGGTACGTTGATCCAGTTTGTAGCGGATCCATTGAGCCATATCACCCTGCCCCAGCAATTTTGCCGTCATCCGGATCATGTCATCAAAATCGACTACGCCCCGCAAATTTTTGGCACGGGCATAGCGATGATAAAATGCCCGCCCCGCGTTCAACGCTCCGGACAAAAGGTCAGCATATTCAAACAGCGTGGCTGTCTCCAACAACTCACCACTCCACGCCATAAGTTCCTCAACCACAGCATCGTAGCCAGGAAAGGCCGCCAGCAAACCCTTGGTTGGTTTGTGCGGCGCGCTTGTGGTCTTTGTAGCCCACGCATGATGAAGGTCCGTTAGCGCTGCTGCCCGTTCTTGATCGTTAAGCACTAGCCACTGGCGGATGATCAATTGGCGCTCTTGTTCCTTCTTGCCTCCATTTTCTGCCATCGCGTCACGCAATGATGTCATGGCAGAACGATTAATCACATCATCCGAACATCGATCGGCCAGCCAGCTTTCGGCATCCCCTTCAATCGGCAGGCCCAGCAATCGTCTGACAAAAGGCAATAGGGGACCTTCCGGCAAGGCTTCCATCGCGTCTGCCTTGGTAGCGCATCGCATCAGATATTGTTCGGCGGCCTCTTCTCCCATCCGGATAGATAAAGCCTGGATTGCTGACGTAATCTCGGTCTGTCCGTCAGCCTCTTCGTCCAGCAACATTTCACCCAATGCCTGTCGGGCTAATATTTTCTGATCACGCTCTTCAATAGGCTTAAACGAAGATGCTATGCCCGCCTCTTCCGGAAAAGAGCCCAGCAAGGCCTGGCAAAAACTGTGAATAGTCATGATCCGGAGACCACCACCATGCGCATCCAAGACCCGCGCAAACAAAGTCCGAGCACGCTCCTGTGTCGGCGGATCATTGGATGCGCCAATGGCGAATAGTTGCTGACGCAATTCCTTTTGCGGCATCCGCACCCACGCCGCCAATTGCCGGTGCACACGCTCCGCCATCTCTGCTGCGCCAGCTTTCGTAAAGGTCAGACAAAGGATATGCTCGGGATCAACATTCTCACGCAAAAGCAGGCGAAAAACCCGCGCCGTCAAAACCTGTGTCTTTCCGGTTCCCGCCGATGCGCTCAGCCAGATATTATCCTCTGGGATAACCGCATCGGCCTGTTTGTCGGCTAGTGGATGGAGCGTAGTATCAGCCATCGGCTGGTTCCACCGCGTCGGTTTGTCCATACCATTCTTCAAGCCGCATCAATTGGTCATAGTCGGCATATGGTGCATATTCAGGATGCAGTTTTGCGATCATCGGCTCACTGCCCAAAATATATTTATCTACCGCATCATTGAAATGTGCCACCGCATGATCAACCATAGCGTCGGCTTCAATTCTATCCTTGCTGCGTGGATTGGTGGGTGAAGCAACATAGCCAAATTCGTCGAACTTCTTGGCCAAAGACCAATATTCAAAGGCCGTTGCCTGACCAGAAACATCCTTGATATTCCCGCTTTCTGCAATAGCCGCGAGCAAGCCAAGTTGCAGGTTAAATCCTTCCTTCACGGCGCGATTGCTAGGAGGACCTCCGGTTTTGTAATCAACAATGGCAAGACCGCCATCAGACATCCGATCAATTCGATCGGCAATACCGGAGAGCCGAACACCGGCAATCTCAGTCTCGCCGTACTGCTCCGATTTCAATGGTTCCCTGCCGGTCTTTCGATCCATCGCCACTTTTTCGGCAACCCACAGCAAACCTTGCATTAGGCGCGGTGACCAAAGTGTGCGCAATAGAGGATGAGAGGAACGATCATTGAGGAACGCTTCCGCGCGCTCTTTCAGGGCGTCAGGCTGAAAATTGTCTTGCTTCGCCCATTTATCCAATATGTCGTGAATGATCGTGCCACGCCAAGCCGCGCTGGGTTCAGCATCAATCAGATCGAGTGATCGCAGGTTGAGAATGCGATACGCGTAGAAAGCAAAAGGGTCCGCAATCATTCGATCCACATGAGTGACGGACAAGTTTACGTTGCGCTGCTTGGCGCTTGGCAGCGGGGCAGGACGTGCGGCCGGATTGTATTTTTTGGGGCGATCCAATGCACCAGCCCAAACCGAAACAACCGGATGTTCTTTAAGATTGTCGCCGCACATTGCCTTTAATCGGAGCATAAACCGAGATGCCAGTGCCGGGCCCGAACCATCCCTTTTTGCTCGTGTCAAAATGACTTTGTTCGCACCCATCGCGCCAACCAGATCATGTGCTGATAATCCAATCTGCCGTTCCTGTGCCGGTAGTCCCAGTGATTTTCGCACCATCGGTGCCAACCAAGGATCTGGTGAAATCGCCTGGGGCCAACTGCCTTCGTTCAGACCACTGCAAATCACCAAATCCGCCTGCTGGAGACGCGCCTCCAGCAAACCGTAAATGGCAATACGGGGATGTCCTCCATAAGCGGGGCGGTCGGAAATACCGGAAAGGAAAACATCAAACCAGGCTTCCATCTCGTCCAGCTTGATCGAGATTGGTCCCAGATCTGGACGCTGATCCAGTTCCGCAAAAAAGTCTGCCAGCTCTCGTCCCGACGAACCCGCCCAGATTTCTCCCTCGGTCAACCGTTCAGCAAGCTGACGAATTTCGGAGAGCAAAGTCGGCCAGGTTGATTGCTTGTTCAAAAGCTTGGCGATGGGTTCGAATAGAGTGCGTGTTTCTTGCCACCAAGGAAGTACCTCTTCTCGCAAACGCCTCGTCCGCTTTTCATCATTGTGAAACATTGCATCAATGCCATTCAGACCCGGTGCAGGTCTTGGACCGCGAAGCAGCAGATCCAATTTTCGAACCTTATCCAGCCAAGTTACCCGATGATCTCCCGCCATTACCAGCGGATGCTTGAGAAGAGCCAAAAACTGTGCGGGCGCGAACTCGTCAGCGACGGTTGCCAGTAGATTGAGGAAAAACACTCCTGCAGGTGTTTTTGATAAAGGCTGTCCAGCGGTATCGTTTGCCAGAACACCCCAGCGTTTTAGGTGAGAAGAAACCCTCTCGGCCAGTGAACGATCTGGTGTAATGATTGCGATTCTCTTTCCGGGTTCCTCCAAGGCCTCTCGCGCCAATAAGGCAACGGTTTGCGCCTCCTCCGCACTGTGCCTGGCTTCAACAATTTGCACGCCAGAGAGACTGCGATCCTGACTTTCCAACTCCTGCCAACGAGCGGTTAGATTGGGAACGGCAAAGGCGTTGCTGAGGGCACGGCTGCGTTTGGCGAGAGCGCCGCTGTCACCGGTTCGCGGCCAGCGCATCACTTCAGCGCGGGAAATAGACATGCGGTTGAGCAACAGTTTTAGATGATATTGCGGATGTGTCTCTTGAGAACGCCCCGCCTTGCCGGTTTCCGGATCGGGTTTAAAGGGGCCAAGCGAATCCCATTCTTCATCAGGCATGATCAAGTCCAGATCAGGCATAACCACCAGTCCAGTGGGCAGAGACGCTATGACACGCAAAAAATTTGCTATTGCGGGGGCAGATGTTGTTACACCGGCAGCGACGACAAAGTTCTCGGGTGGATTGGCTTTCCAATTCCCTGATATGTTATCGAACAGTGCGTTTCTGCGGCTAGCTTCATCCACAACGCCCATCTGTTCCAGTTTCTTCTGCCACTGCTCAGCAATTGCCCGGAAAAAGCCCAGAGAATCCTGCCAATGGGCAGCCAATTCCGGTTCAACGTCCAAATCCAGCAAATCACGCAAGGAAAGGTTTTCGACGGTCAACTGATCCATTGTGCGAGTGAATTCTGCAGCCAATCGCAAAGCATCCTGTGCAAGAACTGGATTGTCCCGTCTTCGGCTCTCCGTTTCGATCATTTGTGCCAGCATCAAATGCCGATCCAGCGGATTGATCGCTGGTGGTACATCGAGCGCCAAATCACCTCGATCCAGCGCTACTCCGACCGACTCATCCAATTCAAGATCACCGATTACCGCCATTTGAGGCAGCAAAAGTCCATCTTCACTCAACCGCACAAAGGCATCATGAACCGCGCGGCGCGCACGGTTATTGGGAAGAATGATCAACCCTCGAGCAAGATCAAATGGATCCTTGCCGAAACGATCAAGCAATCCCTGTGCCAAAGCATCAGCAAATCCGCCATGAGCAGCGATATTGTAGACGGACGGATTATCCGGTCTAGACACTCGCTAAAGCAGCTTCGGTTGGAACAATTGCTTCTGGCGAACCAACTTCATACCATTCGCCCTGGTGAACGAGACCAAACAGCCTTTTCTCGGCAATGGCGCGCTCCCAAAGCTTCATTGTGGAAAATGCTCCATCTGGAGCACCTCGCAAAAGCCGTTTAGATATCAGTTGGATACCAGTGTAAATATAGGGAGCCTCACCGCCCTGCTCTTTCCGGGCAATACGACCGTCTTCATCAAGCAGGAAATCGCCTGTACCCTTGTAGTTGCGCGCACCGGAATGTGGCACGATTAGCAGCAACGCATCCATCTTCTCGTCATTCCAGACGTCCGACAGCCGTTCCAGACTGGTCGGCGCTCCATCGCTCCATAAATTGTCGCTATTGATACAGAAAAACATATTGTCATCGATCAATGACTGTGCCTGAACCAGCCCTCCACCGGTTTCCATCAACTGATTGCGCTCATCCGAAATTCGAAACTCGAATGGATAATCGGCAGATTGCAGATGTGCTTCCAGCATGTCCGGGAAATAGTGGACATTCACGATCACTGTTTCGACACCCGCTTCTTCCAACTTGTCAAAGCAATGATCGATCATTGCTTTCCCGCCCACTTGAACGAGCGGTTTGGGCCTATCGTTGGTCAACGGTCTCATACGCGTACCCAAGCCTGCGGCCATAACCATAGCTGTCGATACTCTGGTCATGCTTTCGCTTTCGGCTTTATCGCTTTTGTACGCACATTCGCGGGAATATTCTGATCAAACCAATCCGTTACAGGTTTGAGCGCGGGATGACGCAAATCTTTTTCCAGCAGCCTCCACATGCGCGGCAGAAAATCCAGATAGCGATCCTTACCATCACGAACAGATAACCGCGTGAATATTCCAATTATCTTGGTATTTCGCTGGGCGCCCAAAATCGCATAATGGCTTCGAAAATCAATTGCATCGCGCTCATCAAAATCTGACAAATAATAGCCGAGCATCGATTCCTCCAATTCATCAGACACATCCCGCCGGGCATCCTGCAACATCGAAACCAAGTCATAAGCCTTATGTCCAGCCAACGCATCCTGAAAATCCAGCAACCCCAACCGGCCATCATCCAGTAGCATGATATTTTCGGCGTGATAGTCTCGCATTACGGTCACTGGATTAGCCTGCGCGGCCAGAACTGGATCAAGAACTTGCCGCCAGCAGTCTGCAAATCCATCTATGTCAGGATCGATGTTTAGAGCTGGACAATACCATTCAATCAACAGCTTTACTTCCCGTAAATACTGCTCCCAGTCATAGGAAGGCAATTGAGCGGCAGGCTTTCCATGTAAATCACGCACCAGATCAATTGTTTGACGATAGATTTTTTCCTCATCCTCAGGCTTTTCATCCAGATGCTCACGCATCCGGTGGTCACCGAAATCTTCTATCAAAACCAACCCATGTGAAAGATCTTCTGCGAGAATCTCGGGCGCGCTAAACCCCTGATCCCGCAAATATCTAGCCATTGTGATAAAGGGTCTGGGGTCTTCATGTGGGGGCGGAGCATCCATTAGGATGGCCTCATCGCCTCCCTTTCTCGCACGGAAATACCGCCGGAAAGAGGCGTCACCTGCTACCGGAACCAGTTCAGCTCCAGGCCACCCGGCTTTTTCCAAAAATTCTTTCGCCGCAATTGGCGGTGTCATGTCAAAGGCCATCTGTCTTTCCAAGCTTCACCGGCAAGCCATGTCAACCGCCGCGTTTCATCCGGTTCAATTTTTATGTCTAGTTGTAGCCCATCTGACCAAAATTTCTCCGGCAGTCGGTCGGGCCATTCTGCAAGTATTGCACCGTCCATCAAACAGTCGTCCAATCCCAGTTCCTGAATTTCACCCGGCTCCTCAATTCGGTAAAAGTCGATATGTGCTAGCGGTAAGGAAACTTCAGGTGGCTCATATTGTTGTACAATTGCAAAAGTCGGGCTCGGTACTTCTTCGGTAAAACCCAAGCCGCGTAATACTCCTCGTGCCAATGTTGTTTTGCCCGCCCCCAAAGTACCGGACAATGCGACTTTGTCTCCTGCTTGCAACATGGCGGCCAGTTTTTGGCCCAGTTTCAGCATTGTGTTTTCGTCTTTGATTATCATTGGCGCGGTAGATGAATGGAAACCAAAGTACCCTGCCCCGGCTCCGATGTCAGCGTAAGGTCTCCGCCATGGGCGATAACCAATTGCCGCGCCAAAGGCAGTCCCAAACCGCCAGCCTTTTGACCCGACTTCTGTTTTTGTGATCGTGCAAAGCTATCAAAAGCCTTTGATTGCTGACCGGCAGACATACCCGGGCCATTGTCCGAAATATGGATCACTGCCTGCTTAATATTGCCGGTTCCATTTACAAGAATACGCCCCCCCTCATCAGTGTACCGGACCGCATTATCTAAAATCTGGAAAACTGCTTGCGCCAAGCGTTTTTTGTCAGCCATTGCCGAACCCAGCTTGTCTTCCAACTGTAACTCCAGCTCTATTCCCTTCGCGCTCGCTGCTTCAGCAAACTGCCCTGCAATGTTCTCAATCATTTGATTGAGATTTACCTTCTCCTTGGCAATTGGCAGTGCACCTGCTTCGCTTTGGCTAAGGTCCAGAACATTGTCGATCTGATTGCCTAATCTTTTCACGGATTCCAGAATTGCCTGTGTATATTCCAGGCCCTGTTCTGAAAGTGGTCCGGCAACACCACTATCCAGCAATTCAGCAAATCCTCCGATCGAAGTGAGCGGTGTTCTGAATTCGTAACTCATATTTGACAAGAAATTAGCCTTGATCGAATCTGCTTCAACCAACGCCTCATTTCGTTCTCGCAAAGCTTGTTCAATACGATTGCTATCGGAGATGTCGAGCATAGTGAACAATGCGTTGCCATCCGGAAGTGGTATCGCCGCATATTCGAAGCGGCGGCCATCGGCAAAACTAAGGCGGCCTGACTGCTGTGTTCGCTCGGATGTCGCAGTTCGAATTTTCTCGCGCACCTCAGAAATTTTCGACGATTGTTTGAGCTGCACAGCCATTCGCTGCATCAATGCGTCTACGCGCGGATGCTTGCCTAACTCTTCTTCTTCAAGTCCCCAATTGTGCGCAAACTGATGATTCCAGATATTGAGTTTTCCATCAGCAGCAAACACGGCCAGCGATTCAAACAGATTGTCGAATGTTGCGGTCCGAACCCTGAGCAATGTATCGCGGGCACTGGCGAGTTGTACTTGTTCAGTTCGATCTTCAAATATGACAAGCAAACCGCCATCGGGCGTAGGGTTGGCGATAACCCTCAAATGCGTGCCGTCGGCTAAAAGCCAATTTTCTTCCAGAGGTTCATTAGACTGAAACCAGGCAGTTTTTTCTTCCCGCCACTTAGGGAATTCGCGGACCTCGGGAATGCGGTTCATCTCCCGCATGCGATCTAGGACCCTCGGGAATTCAGGTCTTTCCGCAATCCATTGCTGGCGCATTGAAAAAATCCGCTGAAATGGTTGATTGCAAAATTTCAATGATTTTTCCGCATCAAACTGTGCTACCCCAGCCGAAAATTTGTCCAACAATTCCCTTTGCGACTCTCCAAATCGCTGTTGTTCCCGGCGCGCGTCATCCAATTCCTGAATATCAATCGCGTAACCCGCAATGCCTGACTTACCCAAAGGCACATCAACCACCTGCGTCATACGCCTTTTTTCACCAATTGTTGTGGCTACAATTCGTTCGATCGGCTTGCCTTTTTCCTTTGCTTGCGCAGCGGCATTAATTGGACTTAATCCATTAATCGTCTCAACGAGTTCGATCCCCTCTGAAATAACTTGTGCACCGTCTTCCGCATCCACAGCTTTGACATAAGCACTGTTAACCAGGGTCAACCGCAAATCGGGCGACCGATGCCACATCGGCACCGGTGCTGCCTCTATTAGCGAAGAAAGCGCATCAAACGCCGCCCTTGCTTGCTGATTTTCTTCCTGTAACTGCTCGATTTGCCCTTCGCTATCCGTGGCATCAAATACCCACAGCAGGGCGCTACCGTTAGGTGCAATTTTTTGATCGGCCAACCCTCCTCGAATAAGAAGCGCTTTATCAGAGCCAGCAACCTTTATGGCCCGCGTGAAACTGCTTCCGGATTTTTGTGCCAGATTCACGTCCTGGGTGAGGCCTTCCAGATCTTCCCTATTCATTCCTGCATCACTGGTATGCAACTCTGAAATGTGAGCAGGAAGATGATCGAAACCAAGCCAATGCATCAACCTTTGCGATGCTTCTAATTTGCCGTCTGACCGGATCAGTAAGGGTAATGCAGGGGAAGTTTCTAATAAGCGACCTAGTCTTCCAGACTGCCGCAATGTCCTTTCCGCCTTATTTTTCATGGCAAGTCCAGACCACACCGCCCAAGCGGCCGCAGCCAGCCAGGCCGCGAGTACAAGCCCCAAAATAACGGCCGTCAGGTCAGGAACATTTGACATATGACACTGCGATTAGACGGATAAAAGCGCTGCGAAAAGCCCCGATTTTATCTGGCCTCCATTTCCCTACTAATATAAGCGTTGTACCCGCCCCAATATAAGGAAAAACATGATGCCGATTGATGAGAGCAGAGCGTTCAAACCGATCAACATTGCCTTGTTGGCAGTGTCGGATACGCGTTCAATTGAAGAAGACAGCTCAGGAGATATCTTGGCTGAGCGCATCGAGCAAAAGGGACATGTTCTTATTAAGCGCAACTTGCTCAAAGACGATAAATCGAAAATCATCGCGCAACTGCATCAATGGATTGATGACTTGAATGTCGATGCAATCATAACAACAGGAGGTACCGGTTTGACAGGTCGCGATCTGATGCCCGAAGCATTGAATGCTGTTAAAGACAAAGATATTCCTGGATTTGGCGAACTGTTTCGATGGCTTAGCTACGACAAGATCGGGACATCAACCGTTCAATCCCGGGCATGCGCAATTGTAGCGCGTGGTACCTATATATTCGCGCTACCGGGTTCCAACGGTGCGGTTAAAGATGGCTGGGATGGTATTTTGGACACCCAATTGGACAGTCGCCATCGCCCCTGCAACTTTGTTGAACTAATGCCAAGACTGCTGGAAAATTAGTTATTCATACTATTTGTTCTCTTTGTGTTCCCATGCTATCGGAAGCATATGCCCAAACCAACAAACAGACTGTATTTCCAAAAAGGTCGCGGCGCGGTCACCAATGGCTCCAGCAATCGCTTCAACCTGCCTGATCGGGATTTAGATGGAGATTGGCTGGATTACCGAGAGCTAAATGACGACACTCACAAGCTTCATACAGAAGTGACAACAGAATTTCCCAAATCGATAATCAACTTCAACACGTCTCCTGATCTGCCATTTGATCGCTCGATTAATGCCTATAGAGGCTGTGAGCATGGTTGTATCTACTGCTATGCAAGACCAACACATGCCTATTATGACCTCTCACCCGGATTGGATTTTGAAACAAAATTATTCGCCAAACCCGATGCTGCAAATTTACTGCGTCAGACATTCGCTAAGCCCAATTACCAACCTGCATCTCTGGCAATTGGTACCAATACAGACCCCTATCAACCGATTGAACGGCGCTACAAGATAACCCGAGCAATCTTGAAAGTGATGCTCGAAACCCGGCACCCGGTTGGGATCACGACCAAATCCGACAAGCTGTTGGCTGATCTGGATATCTTGATTGCACTCGCGAAACTTCAACTAACTGCCGTTGCAATTTCGGTGACCACGCTTGAGCCCAGAACGGCCAGACTGCTGGAGCCTCGAGCTCCGTCGCCAATGAAGCGATTGGACGCCGTTCGACATTTGCGTGATGCAGGCATCCCTGTTCACGTCAATATCTCTCCAGTCATTCCTGCGATTACTGATCATGAACTTGAAAATATAGTGGCAGCGGCAGCAGAACATGGCGCGCAAAGCGTATCATTTATTCCTGTTCGCCTACCGCATGAAGTCGCCCCTTTGTTTGAGGATTGGCTGGAAACCCATTTCCCTGACCGTAAAGAAAAAGTACTTAACATCATTGCTTCCATGCGCAGTGGAAAGCGCAATGATCCTAACTTTTACAGTCGAATGAGAGGCAAAGGACCATGGGCAGACCTAATTCGGACAAGGCTCAACATTGCAGCTCGCAAACACGAACTGGGCGATGGAAGATTTGAACTCAGAACCGATCTATACAAACGCCCCTTGGTTAAAGGAAGCCAGCTGGACCTGTTTTAGGCCTCCTCGAGGCTTTTGAGCTTATAGTCCTTATATTCATCTCGCAGCGAGCGCTTGAGAATTTTTCCTGTCGCTGTGTGCGGTAGCTCGTCAACAAATTTAACTTCGTCGGGCAACCACCATTTTGCCACCTTGTCGGTCAGATATGCAATGACATCATCTTGATTGACTTGCGCATCCGGCTTTTTCACAGCCAAAAGCAATGGTCGCTCGTCCCATTTCGGATGATAGACGCCAACAGCTGCCGCTTCGGCAATACCGGGACAACCGACCGCAGCATTTTCCAGTTCAATTGAACTGATCCATTCTCCGCCAGACTTTATGACATCCTTTGCACGATCGGTAATTTGCATTGTTCCGTCGGGATGCAGCACCGCTACGTCGCCAGTATCAAACCAACCATCATCTTCAACAGCATCTTCATCAGCACGATAATAGCGCTGAATAATCCAGGGGCCCCGGATTTCAAGTGATCCACTGGTTTCTCCATCACGGGGAGCAACATTGCCATCTTCATCGATTACCCGCAGTTCGACGCCAAAAGGTGGCCGACCCTGCTTGCATACAACATCGACTTGCTCATCAAAGCTCAAACTATCCCAATGTGCGGGAAGGGCACCGGTGGTACCGATGGGAGATGTTTCCGTCATACCCCAGGCATGCGCCACCCTGATACCGTTCTTCATCAGGCGTTCGACCATTGCACGCGGGGCTGCGGAGCCGCCAATTACAACTACTTTCAAATTCCCGTAATCTCCGCCATTTTGATCCATATCGGCAAACATGGACAGCCAGACTGTTGGCACGCCTGCGCTATGGGTTACCCCTTCTTCACGCATTAACTTCCATAAAACAGGTGCTTCATTGCTAGCAGAAAATACCATTTTTGCGCCAACTGCGGCACAGGCAAAGGGCAACCCCCAGGCATTGGCATGGAACATGGGAACAACAGGCAACATGACAGACCGAGTAGACAAATCCATTACGTCCGGCTGTGTCTCAGTGACGGCATGAATCACATTGGAGCGATGTTCATAGAGCACGCCCTTCGGATTTCCGGTCGTGCCGCTGGTATAGCAAAGTCCACAAGGATCGTTCTCATCGACATCAACCCACTCAAAATCTCCATCTTCTGCATCTACCAACTCGCGAAATGTCGGATAGTCGCCTTTCTTGCCATCAAACTGGATGTAATGTTCAACGGATTTCAATTGCGGCTTCAACATCTCGACAATCGGTGCAAACATTTCGTCGAACAATAGCACGCGATCTTCCGCATGATTGATAATATAGACCAACTGCTCTTCAAAAAGCCGCGGATTTACGGTGTGCAAAATACCGCCGATACCAGCGCTACCGTACCAACTGGTCAAATGGTGGACGTGATTCATAGCAATCGTAGCTATCCGATCACCTTTCCGCATTCCCAGGCGATGGAGTGCCTGCGAAAATTTGCGGGCCTCTAAACCCACTTCACCCCAGTTACTGCGCGTGGTGTTGCCGTCTGCCCAATAGCTTACAATTTCGCGCGTGCTATGCTCGCGCGCCGCATGATCGATCAAATTTGTAATTTTTAACGCGCTTGCCTGCATCGCTCCGGCCATTATGCTCTCCGTTTATTGTCCAATTTTCTGTTGGGCGGTTTTTCGGATGTTTCGCGCTAACTGACAAGCCTTAAATTTGGTTTCGATGAGCGTTTTGGCCTTGCTGCGCCTGCTGGCCCCAATTTCACGTTTTCAATGCCGTTTACCTTGCCCAGCATTTCGACTGTTTCCGCATCCAATTGGAACGACTTTCCCAGACTCAATTGAGAGAATCTATCGTCGAGGCTAGGAACTTTGACGATCAGTTCACTCTTTCCGCCAGCGAGGGGAGCCAACAGATTTTTAAGCTCATGAAGAGCCGAGAGGTTTTCAACATCCAATTCCATCTTGGTTCGGGTAACTTTCTCCAGATTATCAAGCGGACGAACTTGTCTAATGGCTACTCTGGGATTTTCATCCGCTGAGAGTTGATCCAATTCCACATCAAGCAATGCACAGCGGCCTTCCTTCGCCAGTTCGGCCAGACTATTGCAATGCTCTTCATCAAAACAGCTTCCAGAAAACTGCCCGCTGCTATCCGACAAGTCACATAAAACAAAACGATTGCCACGCTTGCTTTCTCGCCATCGTACACCTTCAACCAAGGCTGCCATGGTCGCTGGCTTTCGTTGCCCTTCACTTATGGGTCCACCCTCGCAAAGTGCCGCAAAAGTTTGCGCTCCGTGCGATGTTGTAACGGCTTGAAACTGAGTTATGGGATGCGAAGCGAAATAGAATCCGAATGCATCTCGTTCATGCACCATGGTTTCGCTTAAATTCCATGCAGCATCCCGTGGCAATCGGATTGCCTGCATAGCATCGCTACTACCTTCGCCGAAAAGACCACCCTGCCCGCTTTCTCGGGATTCAGCTGCACTATTGGCAACGGACAAAATTATATCGGCTCCATCGTGGACTGCCGCACGGTTGGGCTCCAGATCATCAAAAGCACCAGCAGCCGACAGGCTTTCAATCTGACGTTTATTCAGGCCGTGTGGGTCTATTCGGTTTGCAAAATCATTTACCGATTCAAATTCTCCGTCACGTGCTCGCTCGTTAACCAACGCTTGCATAGCCTTTTCACCAACATTCTTAAGCCCGGCCAATGCGTACCGAAGCGCAAGCAATGCTCCCTCTTGCTCTTCCACCGCAAATGAAGGTCGGCTTTTATTGATCGACGGCGGAAGGATAGTCACGCCAAGCCGCTTCATATCATCAACAAAAATACTGAGCTTGTCAGATTGATGCATGTCGAAACACATGGATGCCGCATAGAATTCATTCGGGAAATGCGCTTTCAACCATGCGGTTTGATAAGCAAGTAGCGCATAGGCTGCCGCGTGCGATTTGTTGAAACCATACCCGGCAAACTTATCGATCAAATCAAACAGTTCATTGGCCTGCACAGATGACAAGTCATTTTTCGCAGCTCCCTCGACAAACCGGCTCCGTTGAGCATCCATTTCCGACTGAATTTTTTTACCCATGGCTCGACGGAGTAGATCGGCTTCACCGAGCGAATAACCGGCGATCACCTGGGCCGCTTGCATCACCTGTTCCTGATAAACAAAAATGCCGTATGTTTCTTCCAAAATATCTTCGAGAAGCGGATGCGGATAGGCCAATTCTGCTCGCCCATTTTTGCGATCACCAAACAAAGGAATGTTATCCATAGGACCGGGTCGATAAAGCGAGACCAGTGCGATAATATCGCCAAAATTGGTTGGTTTCACTGCGGCCAAAGTACGCCGCATACCTTCTGATTCCAGCTGAAATACGCCAACCGTATCGCCGCTTTGAAGCAATTCGAAAACTTTAGGATCATCCCACTTAAGCGCATCCAGATCGACTTCGACATTCCGCTCGGCCAATAGTTCGATGGCCTTCTTCAACACTGAAAGCGTCTTAAGTCCCAGAAAGTCGAACTTCACCAATCCTGCTTTTTCAACAAACTTCATGTCGAATTGCGTCACTGGCAAGTCGGATCGCGGGTCGCGATAGAGCGGAACCAACTGATCCAGAGGACGATCTCCGATCACAACGCCAGCGGCATGGGTCGAACTATGGCGCGGCAATCCTTCCAGCTTCATGGCCAGATCAAATAACCGTTTAACATCTGCCTGTTTATATTCCTGCGCAAGTTCCGAAACGCCGTTAAGTGCACGTTTTAGATCCCACGGATCGGTCGGATGATTGGGTATCAATTTGGTCAAACGGTCCACTTGACCATAAGGCATTTGCAGCACGCGGCCTACATCACGCAAAACAGCGCGCGCTTTTAGCTTTCCGAAAGTGATGATTTGAGCAACCTGCCCAGAGCCGTATTTCTCCTGAACATAACGAATAACTTCGCCACGCCGCGTCTCGCAGAAGTCGATATCGAAATCTGGCATGGACACACGTTCGGGGTTCAAAAACCGCTCAAACAGCAAGCCAAGTTCAATCGGATCCAGATCTGTAATGGTCAGAGCCCATGCAACAACTGAACCTGCTCCCGAACCACGTCCCGGACCAACCGGAATATCCTGATCCTTTGCCCATTTGATAAAGTCGGCAACAATCAAGAAATAACCGGGAAAGCCCATATTCATGATGACATCTAGTTCGAAATCAAGCCGGTCAAAATAGGCTTTACGGTCTTCTGCAGACAGATTTTCATAGCCCGCCAAACGATCTTCCAGCCCGCTATGTGCATCCCGACGCAACTGTTCGGCTTCACCAGCAAGGTCACCGGCCAAGCTAGGCAATATTGGATCACGCTTGGGTGGAGAATAGGCGCAGCGTTGAGCCACTACCGCGGTATTTTCCAACGCTTCAGGAATATCAGAGAACAAGTCCTCCATCACCAGCGCGCTTTTAATCCATAAATGTGGCGATGGTTTTTCCCTGTCATCGCTCTCAACATAGGCAGAACTAGCAATGCACTTCATCGCATCATGCGCTTCATGAAAATCCGGCTCGGCAAAACAGCTGGGATTCGTAGCGACCAGCGGAATATTGCGATTCATGGCGAGTTTGATCAAACCCGATTCTGCAGCTTCCTCCACCGGATCATCGCGACGGGAAAGCTCGATATACAACCGACCGGGAAAATATTGCTCCAATTGGGTCAAATATGTTTCCGCATCCGATTGCTGTTCTTCCGCTAGCAATTTGGTAACCGCACCCTCACCTCCACCAGTAAGAGCCAACAAGCCCTCACTATGGTTAGCAAGCATATCGAGCGTTACGTGTGCATCCAGTTCGATGGGCCTCTCAAGATGTGATGCCGAGACCAAGCGGCAGAGATTTTCATATCCCTTTTCATTTTGAGCGTAGAGGGCGAGCCAATCGAAAATCGGCTTATCTCTCTCACCGGGACGAGCAAATCTAAGAAAACAGCCTGTAATCGGTTGAACGCCTTGCGCGCGACACCCGTCATCAAATGCCATCGAGGCAAACAAGCCTATCCTGTCGCAAAGTGCAACAGCGGGAAACCCCCTTTCATGCGCTACCTTGCCAATTTCTTTTGGCTCTATAGCACCATCTAAAATGGTATAGGCTGAAAATGCACGAAGATGAACAAAGGGTGTTTCAGGCATATTCTTATGCTTAATACGCTCAACGGGTTTTAGCCATCTCTTTGAAGACTGTTTTCGCCGCTATCGACTGGTTTTCCACAGCTTCCTGAACGTCAGTCTTCACTCAGCTTGCTTCTAACGTCGCGAACCGTCGACCAGGCGCCATAAATGATGAGCACGGCAAGGAATATCCACACCCAGAGTGGAATATTTTTCCCCACAATCGCAAGATACAAATAGGCCGATACGAAGAAAAATCCAGCGCTCAGGATCGGCAAAACCACCGCCTTCCCTGCCTTTTTCCACTTAACGAACCAGGCGATCGAGGCAATGAAGAATGGAATAGCACCGATATAAATCGCGCCAAATATCCAGGGATTAACCCCATAATCTGCACCTAGCGACAGAAACCATTGTTGAAATGACTCAATCACAGAAGCGCTTCGATATCATCTTTCAGCTGCTCCGGTTTGACTGCGGGCCCATGGCGAGCGACAACATTTCCCTCGCGATCCACCAGAAACTTTGTGAAATTCCACTTTATTCGAGAACCCAAAAGCCCACCCTTTTCTTCTTTAAGAAACTCCCAAAGAGGATCAGCATCTTTTCCGTTCACGTCTATTTTCCCCATAAGCGGAAAACTAACATCATAGTTTAGCGTACAAAAATTCTTGATTTCTTCGGCGTCACCGGGCTCCTGTTTGCCAAACTGGTTGCAAGGAAAAGCCAGAATTTCGAATCCTTGATCGTTGTAATCCCGATACAATTCCTCCAAACCTTCATATTGCGGCGTAAACCCGCATTTGGAAGCTGTGTTTACAATCAAGAGAACTTTGCCGTTATAATTCGCCAGACTCTCTGAAGATCCATCGGCCTGCTTCAATTCAAAATCACTTATCTGCATGTCGCGCCCCGCTTTATTTGATTGTTGGTGAGACTTGGGTCTTTACCTCGAAAAGTCAAAAACTAAATGTCTAGCCACTGATATCTTTAGCTTAATATCCCATCATGCAAGCGCACAACTCGATCCATCTTTGCCGCAAGTCGTTCATTGTGAGTTGCAATCAGTGCTGCACTGCCTTCTTCCCGAACAAGTGACATCATTTCTTCCAATACGATATCCGCTGTTTTTTCATCAAGATTACCAGTTGGTTCATCTGCGAGAACAAGTTTTGGCGCATTGGCTAACGCTCTTGCAACAGCTACCCGTTGCTGTTCGCCGCCTGACAACTTGCTTGGCTTATGATCTAACCGTTCTTTCAGGCCAAGATTTGTCAACAAAGATGCTGCTCGCTCTTCGGCAACCGTTTGCTCCGTACCAAAAATCAACTGAGGCATTACAACATTTTCCAACGCTGAAAAATCAGGGAGCAGATGATGAAACTGATAGACGAAACCCAATAGTTCCCGCCGAATTCTGGTATGACCGCTGGCGGACATCTGAGACGTTTCTTCACCAGAAAGTTTGATTGAACCTTTGAATCCGCCTTCAAGCAATCCAACAGCCTGTAGCAAAGTCGATTTTCCTGATCCCGAAGGCCCGAGTAATGCCACTATTTCTTGCGGCCTAATATCAAGATTGACGCCTGTAAGGACATCGATTTTCGTATCGCCCTGCACAAAACTGCGCCGGACATCTCTGAGTTGAACAACGAGATCATTCATAGCGCAACACCTGAACCGGATCAGTGCTTGCCGCCTTGTAAGCAGGATAAAGCGTGGCCAGAAAACTGAACAACAGCGATAGCAAGCAGATGCCCATGACTTCGAATGGATCCGTACGGGCCGGCAACTCCGTCAGAAAACGGATAGATGGATCCCACAAATTTTGACCGGTAACAAATTGCACAAAATTGATAACATTTTGCCGGAAATAAATAGCAATGAGCCCCAATATCACGCCAGCTAATATACCCAGAAAACCAATCGATGTGCCAACGACCACAAAAATACGGGTGAGTGACAGCCTGGTCGCCCCCATCGTCCGCAATATTGCAATATCTCTCGTTTTTGCGCGCACCAGCATGATTAGAGACGACAAAATGTTGAACACCGCTACCAATATGATGATTGAAAGAATGACAAACATTACAACGCGTTCCACTTGAAGAGTTTCGAACAAGGAAGCGTTCATGGTTTGCCAGTCGGTGATGACCGCTCGATCCGCCACTTTTGGTACCAGAGGCGCCAAAATCTCTCCCACTTTGTCCGCATCGCGAGTTTTTATCTCAATCATGCCTATCTGATCACCCAGCAGCAATAATGTCTGCGCATCTTCCATTGGCATAAACACATATGCCTTGTCATAGTCATACACACCAACTTCAAAGATCGCCGACACTTCATAGGCAATTTCACGCGGTACAGTTCCGAATGGCGTCGATCTGCCCTGCGGATTTATAATGGTAATGCGGCTGCCTACCTGAGCACCCAGCGTTGTTGCCAGGCGGCTACCGATGCCTACACGGCTCGCCCCAGGCTCAAGCAGTTTCAAATCCCCTGCCACGGTTTTTCCATCCAGGGTTTCATTGTTCACAATGTCCGGAACCTGCATCCCCCGCACCATTACCGCCTCAACACGGCCGTTGAACGTACCCAGCAGTGGCTGTTCGATCATTGGAGAAGCCGATACAACTCCATCTGTTTTCCGCGTGTCCTCTAGCAGATCGCGCCAATCCGGCAACCGCCCGCCATATCCCTGGATTACGGCATGACCGTTAAGGCCGACAATTTTGTCAAAAAGCTCGGCTCTGAATCCATTCATGACGCTCATGACGACGATAAGTGCCGCCACACCAAGCATAACTGCAACCAGGCTGATACTGGCTACGAGGAAGATAAATCCTTCGCCTTTGCCTGGTAAAAGATATCGTTTTGCAATGACCCATTCGTAACGGGATAAAAACATGCGGTCAGGAACTTCCAGTTGTTGGTAATGACGGCTTTAGGATTGCCTTGTTGCGCAAGCAAGTAGGATCATGGTTAATTTGCTGTTGCCATAATGACACAAAACTGAACAATATTTTTCAAACATAAAAATTGCCATGACAAATTTGTGACATTCGACCAGAAGAAGCCACAGAATCAATTACCTTTCATAGGTCATGGTTCAGGGATCTTTTCTGGTTCCGTCCAATGTTGGGGGACAAAGGACGTTGAATAGGAAGAGAAAACAGGGGTCGATCTGATCGTCACCATTATCGCCCGGATGTTTAGCGACATCCGGGCGTTTTTCATTTTCAATCACTAGCCTTGTTATTCTACAGATCCAAAACACCACTTGAAAACCTGTAAATTCTTCATATCTTTGAATTGTGGGGTGCCAATATGGGCCTCACGTAATCCAATCGGACGCCGTTTTACGGGTCCACCATTATAATTGCTCAATATGAGGATATAGATATGAACCGTTTTGATTTTACCCCTTATCGTCGCTCAACCGTTGGTTTTGACCGGCTTTTCGACCTTCTTGAAAATAACGCTCGCGCGCAGCAATCCGAGAATTATCCACCGTTCAACATTGAACGGAGCGGAGAAGATAACTACCGGATCACGCTAGCAGTCGCCGGTTTCAAGGAAAATGAAATTGAGATTACTGCCCAGCAGAACCTATTGCTTGTTGCTGGAAACAAAGACACGCAAAATACTGATGAAACAGAATTTTTGCATATGGGCATTGCCAACCGCAATTTTGAACGACGGTTTGAATTGGCCGACTTCGTTCGCGTAGAAAATGCTGCGCTCGCTGATGGTCTTTTAATCATCGACCTAGTGCGCGAAATTCCAGACGCGATGAAGCCGCAGAATATTGCCATTAACAATGATGCAAATGTCACCAAAATTTCCGACAAACGGAAAAAGAAAGAAGATAAAGCCGCATAGTCAGGCATTTCACCTATCATCTAAAGGCAACCAGATTGATCTGGTTGCCTTTTTTATACCATTTTTGATCAGGGCAGTTACCCAATTCGCAAAAATAGGGTGGTCGAGCGCCGCGAAGCCTGTCACAGGTGGCGATGAAAAATAGATCCCACAGTCAGCAACTCGGTATGGAGAAAACCAATGGATAGTTACGAACAAAATTATATTAACGGACAATGGGTCGATTCCATTGGAGGGACAACCCATCAGGTTATCAATCCGGCGACTGAAGAGCCCGGGACAAAAATTACCATGAGCACCGCTGCAGATGTTGAATCTGCTGTTGCGGCAGCAAAAGAGGCGTTCAAGACATATAGCCAAACCACTCGAGAAGAGCGATTGGAACTACTTGGTCGAATCGT
>Ga0316204_10002522_pt1 | contig 40945 bp, 36 predicted proteins | sample 6monrhotite_MG_2_FD_205661 | JGI IMG/M metagenome (GOLD analysis project Ga0316204, IMG submission 205661) | Microbial mat bacterial communities from mineral coupon in-situ incubated in ocean water Damariscotta River, Maine, United States -... | ecosystem: Environmental > Aquatic > Marine >...
AAATCAAAACGCCCTAATTATCCTAGGGCGGTAAAAATGAGGATAGGGAAATTTCCAGTAAAGCGGTCGCAAAAGCGTAAAGAAAACGCTTAAACGAACAGCATTGGAAACGAGTTCAGTATGACGAAATAAATAAAGAGACATGCCTTCCTGCCCTGACGGAATGAATGAACATATACGTCATCCTGACGAAGGTCAGGATCTAGTGAAAATGGAACGCATAAAGAGTATGTGAAAAAGATACTGAAACGAGTTCAGTATGACGAAATAAATAAAGAGACATGCCTTCCTGCCCTGACGGAATGAATGAACATATACGTCATCCTGACGAAGGTCAGGATCTAGTGAAAATGGAACGCATAAAGAGCATGTCAAAAGATACTGAAACGAGTTCAGTATGACGAAAAATTAGCCGTCGTGTTTTAAAGGTCACTTGCTCGTCATCTAACTAAAATAGAATGAATGTAGAGATACGTCATCCTGACGAAGGTCAGGATCTAGTGAAAATGAAACGTATAAAGAGTATGTGAAAAAGATACTGAAACGAGTTCAGTATGACGAAAAATTAGCCGTCGTGTTTTAAAGGTCACTTGCTCGTCATCTAACTAAAATAGAATGAATGTAGAGATATGTCATCTTGACGAAGGTCAGGATCTAAAAACGATAAACATTTTATATAACAATAATATAAGGAAGCAACATGCAATATACCCGTCGTAAATTTTTAAGAACGTTAGCTGTTAGTGCTGGTGCCGTCGTTACCACAAGTTTAGTGGGCTGTGGCAGTGCTAGTAAATCAACTGATAGTTCAGTAACGCCACCACCGCAAAGTATTACGTTTAAAGATGGCAGCCAATTTTTTCCACAATCGGTTGTTTCGGGCGATCCTAAGCCTGATTCCGTTATTTTATGGACTCGTATTGATACCGGTAGTGCCGCCGATACTGACGTTGTTTTGCAAGTTGCCAATGATGAACAGTTTAAAAATTTAATTGTTGAACAAACGTTTACGACGATGGCAGAGAGCGACAATTGTTTAAAAATTCGGGTAACTGATCTAAATCCTGCGCAGCATTATTATTACCGTTTTGTTTATCAAAACAGTAACATAAATTATATTAGCCATACCGGACGCACAAAAACTGCCCCAAGTATCGACAGCGATGTAGCGGTGAAATTTGCCTATGTTTCGTGTCAAGATTATATCGGTCGTTACTATAATACCTATTTATCAATTTTAGATAATGATGATTTAGATTTTGTGGTGCATTTAGGTGATTACATCTACGAAACCACGGGTGATGCACTATTTCAAGCAAGTACAGCAGAACGCTCTATTGAATTTACTGACAGTGATGGTGCCTTAACCATTGGTGTTGGTGATAACAAAAGCCAAGCGGCTAATAGTCTGGCTAATTATCGTCAACTTTATCAAGTGTATCGCAGTGATGAATTGATGCAAAAAGTACATGAACGTTTTCCAATGATTGCTATTTGGGATGATCATGAATTTTCAGACGACAGTTGGAGCGATCGGGCAACTTATTTAGATGGTGCGGCCGACGAGCAACAAACACAGCGTAAAAAGAACTCTGAAATGGCCTATTTTGAATATATGCCTATTGATCACGAACAACCTCATACTCAAGCAGAACTAGGGATGGGCGAGTTAAGTATTGATGATAGTATGTTATTTCCCAATACTCGCATTTACCGTGATTTTCATTTTGGTAAACATTGTCATTTAGTGATGACCGATTTTCGTACCAATCGTCCTGATCATATTTTGCCTGAAGATGCTTTTCCTGCCACCGTTGCAATTGATCAAGCAACACTGAATGGATTTTTATTGGCAACGGGTATGTCGCAGGCGCAAGTTGAGGGGGTTGTTGCGCAAATGTCGCCTTATATAAATATTGATGCGGCGATGTTCGCTCCTTATAAAAGTGCTTTTTTAGAAATTTTTACCGGCTTGTATGCACAAGCATTGCTGGCGCGTATTGAAATGCCGCAGCAAGAAGCATTAGCTAAAGGGCAGCAACGGGCTGTAGCTGCAATACAAGGTAACTTAACCACCAGTTATTTAAATCAAGTACTTAGCGGCGCTAAAGCAAGCTTACCTAGTGATCACCCTATTCAACAATTACCCGCTTTACCTGAAATTGGCGTTGAGCAAGGTTTAGCGTTTTATACTATGGGCAAAACGGCCTTGTTTGATTACTTAGGCAGTCGTTACTTTGTGATCAAAGACACCTTTGATCTTTATGCCGGTTATAAAGAGTTTGTTGCACAGCAACAGGGCAGCTCAGTACAAGGTGGTTTTGATGCCGCACAAACCAATTGGATTGCACAAACCTTCGCTACGTCAAGTAGTACTTGGAAAGTATTAGCGAGTTCGGTATCACTATCGCCATTAGTATTTGATTTTTCAGCTAATCGTGCTGATTCTGGCTTAGTGCCGTTAGAGTATGTGTTAGGCTCTGAGCTGATCCCCGCCGCTTTAAAACAACGCTTTTACTTAGAAGCCGATCAATGGGATGGCTTTCCGCAGTATAAATCCAGTTTTGTTGAAAATGTGTTGAGTCAAAACGGCGTTATCTCGTTAGGTGGTGATGTACATAGCGCTTATGTTACCGCGCATAAAGCCAGTGATGTGAGTGGTTTGAAATCGTATAACTTTACCACCTCGTCAATATCTTCAGGTACGTTTAGCTCGTTTTTAGAAAACGGTATGAACAGTATTTTAAGCCAACTTGGCGATATTCCAGATGAAATAAAACAACTCCCCTTATTTTTTGATAATTTAGTTAAAACGGCGACTAAGCGCGAAGATATTAAAGATGATTTAGTGTTTTCTCGGATGAATGAACACGGTATTGTGATTGTAGAAGCCAATAGTGAGCAAATGTTAATGACGTTTCATAATGTTGCGCCGCAAGTTAATGGCGTTAATACCATTAGCGAAAGCTTTTATGATAACCAAGACGGCTTTTTGGCTATGGTGAAAAAGTATCAGTTTAAAGTTGAAAATAACGAATTAACGCGCTTGAGCTAATCATTGTGTCTTTAGATGTATAGCTGATGCTGTTATAAGCTGTATATGGTTTTGTTGATCTAACAGAACTTGAAAAAATTTTGAGAAGGTTAGCCAAGCAAAAATAGCCCAACAAAAAAGGAAGCGAGCAGCTTCCTTTTTTATTATTGAATCGGAATATACAAAAATTAAAATTTAGGAATTTTGATTTTCTTTTCTTCGCTTTGACGATAAATAACCAATGTTTTGCCAATTACTTGAATTTTAGTTGAATTGGTTTCACGACAAATAGCATCAACTACTAATGCTTTGGTTTCGCGATCCTCAGTTGGAATTTTTACTTTAATTAATTCGTGGTGATTTAAGGCATAATCGATTTCAGCAATTACCGCTTCAGTTAAACCATTTGAACCTAATAAAACGATAGGTTTTAAAGAATGTGCCAGCCCTTTTACATGCTGGATTTGTTTTTTATTTAATGTCATTTACAAATTTCGTTACAAGTTAGCTTGAATTAGCGCTATTTTACCCCCATCCTGATGTTAATATCCATTTTTATACATAAATTTATATTTTTTATGAGCAAAAAAAAGTTAACAACGAGTAGCGCTCGTTGGATGCAAGAGCATTTTGATGATGAATATGTGAAAAAAGCGCAACGATTAGGTTTACGTTCACGTGCAGTTTTCAAGCTTGAAGAAATTAACAATAAAGATAAATTACTCAAACCTGGAATGAAGGTTGTCGATTTAGGTGCAGCGCCGGGGGGGTGGTCAGAATATGCTGCAAAAATTGTCGGCGAACAAGGTCAAGTAGTTGCTTGTGATATTTTAAAAATGGATCCACTCGCGGGTGTTGATTTTCTACAAGGTGATTTTCGAGAAGATGCAGTATTAGATGCTTTATTAACCAAAATTGGTGGGAGTCAAAGTTTGCGGCAAATTGACGTAGTAATGTCAGATATGGCAGCAAATATGACAGGTAATGAAAGTGCTGATTCTGCCCGCAGTATGTATTTGGTTGAGTTGGCATTGGATATGTGTCATCAAGTATTAAAGAAAAATGGCGCATTTGTCGTAAAAGTATTCCAAGGAGAAGGTTTTGAACCATTTATGAAAGCGGTTAAAGAAGTGTTTAATATAGTTAAAACGCGTAAACCTGATTCATCAAGAGCAAGATCGCGTGAAGTTTATATTGTCGCGACGGGTTATATCCAAACTACCTGAAACTAGCATCTTCAAGTGGCTTGGGTATATAAGTAACTTTATCGTAACAAATTGCAACAAGTTGTTATTGGCTTTAAGTAGCTACCATAACTAAATTATAGTAAATTACGTATTATTAATTTTAAGTGTAATGTTTTAATAGAAATTCAAATCTAAATTTTATATTTTTATCACCGATAACAGAGGTCATTAAGTTGAGCGATATGGCAAAAAATCTTATTTTATGGTTAGTAATAGCCGTAGTACTAATGGCAGTATTTCAGAGCTTTGCTCCCAATAATACTAACGAACAACAAATTGATTACACCACCTTTATTAAAGATGTTCGTCAAGGACAAGTAAGAGATGTTGTTGTTGACCGAAACAGTGGTGTTATTAAAGGCACTAAACGCAGTGGTGCAAGTTTTACAACCATTATTCCAGGGATCTGGGATGAAGATTTAATTAATGACCTATTAAAACAAAATGTTTCTGCCTCAGGTAAAAAACCTGAAGAGCAAAGCTTATTAGCCAACATTCTTATTTCATGGTTCCCAATGTTGCTATTAATTGGTGTTTGGATCTTTTTTATGCGCCAAATGCAAGGTGGTGGCGGAAAAGGCGCCATGTCTTTTGGTAAATCTAAAGCGCGTCAATTAAGTGAAGATCAAATTAAAACGACTTTTGCTGATGTTGCCGGTTGTGATGAAGCGAAAGAAGAAGTCTCTGAATTGGTCGATTATTTAAGGGAACCGTCTAAATTCCAAAAATTGGGTGGTCGTATTCCTTCAGGCATATTATTAGTTGGTCAACCAGGTACAGGTAAAACTTTACTAGCAAAAGCTATTGCTGGTGAAGCAAAAGTACCATTTTTTTCTATCTCAGGCTCAGATTTTGTTGAAATGTTTGTTGGTGTTGGCGCTTCACGTGTTCGTGATATGTTTGAACAAGCCAAGAAAGCAGCGCCTTGTATCATTTTTATTGATGAAATTGATGCCGTAGGTCGTCAGCGTGGTGCTGGTCTTGGTGGTGGGCATGATGAGCGTGAACAAACATTAAACCAAATGTTGGTTGAAATGGATGGTTTTGAAGGTAATGAAGGCGTTATTGTTATTGCCGCAACTAACCGACCTGATGTTTTAGACCCAGCGTTATTACGCCCTGGTCGTTTTGACCGTCAAGTAACCGTTGGTTTACCTGATGTTCGTGGTCGTGAACAAATATTAAAAGTGCATATGCGTAAAGTTCCACTTGCAGATGATGTAAAAGCATCAGTTATCGCACGTGGTACTCCGGGTTTTTCAGGTGCTGATTTAGCTAACTTAGTGAACGAAGCAGCATTATTTGCGGCTCGAGGAATGCGCAAATTAGTGTCTATGAGCGAATTCGATAAAGCGAAAGATAAAATAATGATGGGCTCTGAACGTCGCTCTATGGTAATGAGTGATAAAGAAAAAGAAATGACAGCATACCATGAAGCAGGGCATGCCATTATTGGTCGATTGGTACCCGATCATGATCCAGTATATAAAGTTAGTATTATCCCACGTGGCCGCGCGTTAGGGGTAACAATGTATTTACCTGAGCAAGACAGAATTAGCCATTCAAAACAACATTTAGAAAGTATGATTTCAAGTTTATACGGTGGTCGTATCGCAGAAGATATTATTTTTGGTAGCGATAAAGTATCAACTGGTGCTTCAAATGATATTGAACGTGCAACAGATATTGCGCGTAAAATGGTTACTCAATGGGGGCTATCTGAAAAAATGGGACCTATGCTTTATGCTGAAGAAGAAGGTGAAGTATTTTTGGGGCGTACATCGGCTAAAAATTTACATATGTCAGACGATACTGCAAAAATGATCGATGAAGAAGTTAAGGCACTTTTAAATCGTAATTACCAACGTTCAGAAGAATTACTAAAAGCAAATATGGACATTTTACATTCCATGAAAGATGCACTAATGACTTATGAAACGATTGATGCAAGTCAAATAGATGATTTAATGGAACGTCGTGATGTTCGTCCACCTGCGGATCCAAGTGAAAAGAAGAAGTCAGATCCAAAAGGCCCTAGCGCGTCTAGCAATTCAGAAGATAAAGTAACGCCAGAGGTTAAACCTGATTTGAATACTCCTGACGACATGCCAGCGAAATAATTAGCGCATAGATATTTTATTTAGCCTCGTATTTACGGGGCTTTATTTTTTAATAAATAGTTTGATAAATTAATAAGTTATTAAAATATAAATGAATAACACTCTAGATTGTAATAAAAATACAAAATTTTCTGTTCCCAAAGTGATGGGAATATTAAATGTAACTCCTGATTCGTTTTCCGATGGTGGTAAATATACACAGATTGACAATGCTTTAAAACAAGTTGAGAAAATGGTGAATGATGGCGCGAGTATTATTGATATAGGCGGCGAATCTACGCGGCCAGGCGCTGCTGAAGTTAATGACGATGAGGAGTTAACTCGTGTTATACCTGTATTGAAAGCTATAAAACAGCGTTTTGATGTTATGGTTTCTATCGATACGAGTAAAGCCGTTGTGATGAATGCCGCTATTGAACAAGGTGCAGGGCTTATCAACGATGTGCGAGCCTTGCAAAATAAAGGTTGTTTAGCTGTACTAGCACAAAGTGATATTCCAATTTGCATTATGCACATGCAAGGTTTACCTCGTAGTATGCAAACTGCACCGAAATACCATCATTTAATTAACGATATAAAAGAGTTTTTTGAACAACGTATTAATTGCTGTGAACAAGCAGGTATTGTAAAAGAGCGATTAATCTTAGACCCCGGTTTTGGTTTTGGTAAAACACTTGAACAAAATTACCAATTGTTAGCACAATTATCAAAATTTCAATCATTTAACTTACCTATATTAAGTGGTACTTCGCGTAAATCGATGATCGGGGATTTATTAAATTGCAGTGTAGAACAACGTCTTGCGGGTAGTTTAACCACGGCGATTATTGCTATAGAGCAGGGCGCACAAATATTAAGGGTTCATGACATAAAGGAAACCATGGACGCGATAAAAATTTTACAAGCGACAAAACAGTTTTACTAAAACACTGTCATTGCTTGATTTAGGAGTAGATATGTCTGAAAGAAAATATTTTGGTACCGACGGTGTACGAGGTTTAGTGGGGCAATACCCTATTTCACCTGAATTTGTTATGAGACTTGGCTATGCCGCGGGTAAGGTATTAGCCAGTAGGGGTACGAATAAAGTGTTAATTGGGAAGGATACTCGTATTTCTGGTTATATGCTTGAATCGGCCTTAGAGGCAGGATTTTCTGCCGCAGGCACTGACGTAGTATTATTGGGTCCAATGCCAACACCTGGCATCGCTTATTTAACTAAAACGTTTAGAGCCGAGGCTGGTGTTGTAATTAGTGCTTCACATAACCCGTATTATGATAATGGTATTAAATTTTTCTCTGCTGATGGACAAAAACTTGCTGATGATATTGAAATAGCCATTGAGGAAGAACTTGATAAACCTATGTCTTGTGTTTCTTCAGATAAATTAGGCAAAGCGACTCGAATAAATGATGCTGCAGGGCGTTATATAGAATTTTGTAAATCAAACTTTCCTAGTCAACATTCATTAAAAGGACTTAAAATAGTGGTTGATTGTGCTAATGGCGCAACTTATCACATAGCACCTAATGTTTTCAGTGAATTAGGGGCTGAAGTTATTGCTTTGGCTTCAAAACCTAATGGCATTAATATAAATGACAAATGCGGCGCAACGTCAATGGATATGATCAGTAGTGCTGTCGTTGAATATAAAGCTGATTTGGGTATAGCACTTGATGGTGATGGCGATCGTTTAATGATGGTAGATCACACGGGTTACATAATTGATGGTGACGAAGCCGTTTATATTATTGCCAGTAACGATTTACGTACAGGTAATATGCGCGGCGGTGTTGTAGGCACTCAAATGAGCAATATGGGACTTGAGCTAGCAATGGCTGATTTAGGTATTCCATTTTCTCGTAGTAAAGTTGGCGATCGTTATGTTATGGAAATGCTTAGACAAAATGATTGGAATTTAGGGGCAGAAAACTCAGGACATATTATTAATTTAAATCATACCTCAACAGGTGATGGTATTATTGCTGCGCTTAATGTGCTCACCGCTATATGCCAAACTAAGCAAAGTTTGTATGAATTACGTCAAGGTATGACCATGCTGCCACAACTTTTGGTTAATGTTAGAGTCTCTGCTGAAGCATTAATCAATAATGACCCCATGAAAGCTGATAGCGTTATCGCTGCTGTTCATCAAGTTAATGAAAAGTTAAAAGGTCGTGGTCGAGTTTTATTGAGAAAATCAGGTACTGAGCCATTAATTCGTGTGATGGTGGAAGGGCCAGATAAAACTGAAGTTACACTATTTGCAAATAAAATTGCAGATGCAGTTAAAAATGCTTGTTAGTATAATACCCATAAAATATCGTATTTTTGGGTGTTTGAATAATAACTAAGCAGTTAAACAAAGATATTGAGTTAAATACTTGTATCTTTAGTTGAGGTTAGTTAATATCTCGCCGCTCTGATGTAGGAAAGTTAAATGAACAGACGTACAATTGTTGCCGCTAATTGGAAAATGAATGGTGATCTTGCCTTAGTAGAAAAAATGAGTGCGAGTTTAAATCAAGTACAACTTGATGATAATGTGGATGTTGTTGTTTGCCCAAGCTTTCCTTATTTATCAGCTATGGCAAATAAATTAACCCATAAAAATATCCTTCTTGGTGCTCAAAATGTAAGTGAGCAAATAAGTGGCGCTTTTACGGGTGAAATATCAATGACTATGCTGAAAGAGTTTTCAGTTAATTACGTTATTGTTGGGCATTCAGAACGTCGAAATTTATATAAAGAATCGAGTGTTTTAATAGCTCGCAAAGTAAAAACGGTATTAAATGCTGGTTTAACACCAATATTATGTATCGGCGAAAGCGCTGAAGAAAGAACAGCAGAGCATACCGAAGTAGTTTTAGCTGCACAACTGCAGCCAGTAATTGACGAAATAGGTATTGAAAAATTTAGTGAAATTGTTATTGCTTACGAACCCGTTTGGGCGATAGGTACAGGAAAAACAGCTTCACCCGAAATGGCACAAGCAACGCATCACTTTATTCGCCAGTTTTTGGCGAGTAATAATGCTGAAATAGCACATAAAGTACCTTTGCTTTATGGTGGCAGCGTAAATGCTGGAAACTGTGAAACATTATTTGCACAAACTGATATAGACGGTGGTCTTCTTGGTGGTGCTAGCTTAAAAGTTGAAGAATTTACCCAAATTTGTTCAACAACGAAAGGATCTATATAAGATGTTATACCAAATATTAATTATTGTTTATTTAATTGTAGCGCTTTGTTTAATAGGTTTAGTACTTATTCAACAAGGCAAAGGCGCAGACATGGGCGCATCATTTGGTGCCGGTGCATCAGCGACTATTTTTGGTTCTAGTGGTTCAGGTAATTTTTTAACTAAATCAACCTCTATTTTAGCCGTTGCTTTTTTTGTTATTAGTTTACTTTTAGGTAATTTAACAGCAAACCGCGTTAAAGCAACGGATGAATGGAATAACATTGGTGTACCTACCACACAAAATACAACTGATAAAACTAGTGCTCCAGTTAAAAGCGCAGAACCAGTTGCGGTTAAAAACACAGACGTTCCTGCGGTAAATTCAGATGTGCCAGCAGCAAATAAAAAAGACAACGGTGACGTACCTAAGTCGTAATTAATAAATACGTCAAACGAGAGTTTTAGTAACAATATATGCGGATGTGGCGGAATTGGTAGACGCGTCAGCTTGAGGGGCTGGTGACTTAGGTCGTGGGGGTTCAAGTCCCCCCATCCGCACCACTACAAGGTTCTAATAGAACCCAAAAAAACCGAAACAACCTTTAAAAACAAGGTGTTTCGGTTTTTTTTATGTCCAGAGTAGTCCGATGTGAACTAGTGACATCCTAACTTTTTAGTAGTACTGTTAGTAGTACCAGCTCATATATCAAACAAGTGGTACTACTAAAAATGGCTAGAAGCGTTGTTCCTCTTAATAATACTCAAGTACAACAAGTAAAACCTAAAGATAAGCTTTATAAGATTGCGGATGGTGGTGGTTTACAATTAAGGGTAAAGCCAAGGGGAGCAAAGTCTTGGTTATTTGATTATTTCAAGCCAATTACAAAAAAACGAAGCTCTATGGGCTTTGGTACTTACCCTGAAGTTTCATTAGCGCAAGCTCGAAAGAAACGAGATGATGCTAGAGAATTACTCGCGCAAGAAATAGATCCTAAAGAATATAAAGACGATCAATTCCGATATAAGCAACTTGCTGAAAAGCATACTTACAATAGTGTTGCAACAGATTTGTTAAAGAATATTTCTCAAATAGAGCATAGTCGTCACCGAAGTGAAACAAGCTTTATGTTGAATTTAATTTCAGGAATAGTGGCTTACTGATAAAAAAAAGCCACGTATTAAGCTGTCGCCATGTGAATTTGCGCTAATGGCAGCCTAAAAAGTCTCTGTGCTTATCCAGATCGCAGATTAAGTAGTTTTGCCACTAGCTTAGCTCCGCAGCTGAGATCACCAATTTATCACTACTAGATACTACTGCACAGTGTCTTCGTTTGTTGTTCGAATTAAATCATAAGCCGCCAAAGCTGGGATACTTTTTTGCATGGCACTTTCTTTTTTATCTAATTTTATTAAATTTTCACAAAACTGAACTGTTTTTGAATTAAGTTGATCGACTGGTTTGTCAATTTCAACATTAATATTATCGCCGATTTTTTCAATACGTTCTGCCATTGCTTCAACGCGATGTTCAAGATCATCATTATCATTAGTCGTCATGGCTTCTCCAACCGCACTTAAAATAGTACCGATTGAGTCATTAACAATTTCTTGAATTTCTTGTTCTAAATCGCCCGCAATAATTTGATCAAAATCATCAAAGTCTTGTGGGGCAATATAATAATTTTGGTCACTTTGATTAAATCTGAGACGTAACCGAGCTTGAAGTTCTGAAAATTTTTCTTGAATTTTTTGATGGGTAGCGCTGTTTTCACCAGTTAAACTACCAATAATCTTATTAACTGCCTTTAAGCCTAAGCCAATACCTTCTATCGCAATAGAAACTATTTCTGGCACTTGCGTTCTTATACCTTGTGCATAGAGCATTAAATCGTGTTTCTGTTGGGTAGATAAAATAATTTCTCTACCTTTTATAAATAACTGTTGCTCATTATTAATTTGTACTAAGGTTTGTCCATGCTTGATAATACGTAAATGTGAAGGGTCAATTACTACACCATAGTTAAAATTCACATCGCAATGTGCAGCGTAACTGCTTGTGCAATAGAGTAAAGTAGAGGCAAGAGAAAGCCCCCGTAAAATTTTCATTTTAAAGCACCTAGTTAACAGTAAGATAGTGTGTGTGACCTAAAGAGATTAAACAAAGATGTATTAGCTGTGCACTAGTGGATCAATAATCACTTTTCTTTCTTTATAAATCATTTTGCTTGGACCGTATTCACGCTTAGTTCGCTCTTTGTAATCCCCAACGTTTAATTCAACACCTTGGTATAGTTTTTCAGTCGCTTCAATAAAAACGCTTGCCATATATCGGTACATAGCATCTTCAGTGTATTGTTTTTGTTCTAATGCTTCTGCTAATAGTTGTGTTTGGGATTTGTAAGAATTGTAAATTTTAGCCATTAGCTCTTTATCTTGTTTTTCTTTAGGGAGCTTTTTCATTTTATTGAGTGCGGCTTGTAATTCGCTACTGGATTTATCTTGTTTTTTGGCTTCTTCATCATGCTCTACGAATTGTTCTTTGAAATGAGTAATTTGTTTTTCAAATTTAACAATGGTATTACTCCCTGCAGTCGCTCCAACTATGCCAGCATGTACTGATTTACCAATGGAGGCAAAACCACCAATGAATTTACCATTAGCTTTATCTTCTGTACCAACCCACAATTTACCATCAACCTCTAATATACTGTGCATTAGTTGGTTTTCAATGCGCAAATTGCCACCACAACAAATATTTGCATATTGGCAATATTTAGCAAAAATATTACCATGTGCTGAAATATTTGCACTCATTTGACAATCGGTAACTGCCGTATTTTCAACATCTTGTTTACGGCCGATTATACCGCCTGCTATTGTTATTTCACCTCCCGCTTCAAGTAGAGCTGATTCGACAAAACCACCAATTGTAATATCACCTGAAGCGATAACCTTCATACCCTCGTTAACATCACCATCAATTATTACACTACCTTCAAATTTGATATTTCCTGTGCTCACATCAACATTTTTGATATTATAAACATCGTCAACATCAACACTGTTTTCAGTAAAACGAGGCAAACCGACTTTTTCGGAAACTAAAACATTTTCATTTTTTGAGCTTAGGCGAGTACCTTGACCAACTTTCATTTCAATATCATTACCTGCGTTGGGCTCTAACGGTGTACCCGTAACAGTAAAACCTTGAGTTCCTTGTGTAAGAGGAATTTTTTTAGCTAAAGCTTCACCTACTTTAACGCAAATTAAATCGCCGAAATCACGCATATCGACACTACCATCTTCACGTTCTTTGGGGCGTAATATTCGATCTTGAGCGCCTTGTACTAGCGGTTTTATTTTGGCATCTGTACCATCAATAGGATCTTTTCCTAAAGCGATGGGATGTTCCACCGTAGTGCCTGCAGGAGCTTTAGCAGCCATTTGTGCTAATTCTATTAAATCTTTTTTACTAAAGCCTTTTTTAACACCATAACTCTGTGCATTATTTAAAATCGCTTTTGCAGTAAGATGTTTGCCTCCCATTGCCGTATTTACTTGACCAATTGCGGTCATTTCATCTTTGTCGATCGAAATAGTTAAGGTGGCATCACGTCGCTCTAAAATTTGATATTGAATTTCACGGCCAGATTGGTTTGCTTGCAAAGGTTTTAAAACACTATTAAGTTCAGCAATCGCATTTTTTAGGTTGGCAACATCAAGAAATAGTTCAGAATATTCTGATTCTTTTATTAAATCTTTAATGTCAGATTCCGTTAAAGGCAAGCCTGATTTTATCGGTTCAAGAATTAAATCGATATTATTTTTTTTATTTGGACTTAATGTCGCTTTAGTCATCTATTAAATACCCATTCACCTGTTCAAAATACTGCAGATAATTAATTTTGGTTGCTCCTACAATTATATGTTCCTACAACTATATATAGTTGTCTTGATGGACTTTAATAAAGCTTGAAGTATCTTCTTTAGTGTAGTCTATTTTGTATTCTTTGTTATCTAATGCTTGAACGAAGAGTAATTTTTTTTCTTCACCAAAAATTTCCATCGCTGTAACATCAACTACTTCTTGATAAGCTTTTTTCGCATCGGATCTTTTGTTCGGAACTGGTCCATTATAGACACCTAAACCTCGATGACTAACAATAACATTTTTGTGTGCACCATTAAGGATGATTAGATCAAACTTTCTAGATTTATGGATTACAGTATTGCGTCCACTAGTAATAAAATTTTTATCTACCAAAATAAATTCCTCAGTTATAACTGTTCTTTAGTATAGTTCTTATAAGTACATGTTAATAGTTCATTATAAAATGTTCAATAAACACTGATAGATATACTAAATTTTTTCAGTTTTGGCTAATCTTTGTTGCTAAATAGCCTCTCTTTTAGATAATTAGCCGGTTGTTTAGCCGAAATAAGCATTCTGCGGATTAAATCTAAACCGATTGTGGCAACATAATGTTGAAAATAAAGACGAGATCCTGGCAAATACAAACAACATGTTCTGATCCTTTTATTATTTCCCCAAGCTATCCATACCATGCCTACGGGTTTATCTGTAGTGCCGCCATCGGGACCTGCAATACCGGAAACGGCCATAGCATAATTGGCCTGTGATTTTTTTAATGCTCCCTTTGCCATCGCAATAACAGTTTGCTCACTCACTGCACCATGATTGCATAAAATATCAGTATCGACGTCTAAAAGTTGGGTTTTCATTTTATTTGAATAGGTGACAAAACCTGCTTCAAAAACATTTGACGCACCACTTACTTGGGTAAGTTGGCTGGCAATTAAACCGCCAGTACAAGATTCTGCTAAAGTAATGGTTTGTTTTTTTTGATTAAGGAGCTCTACCACAACCTTGCTAATACTTGCGCTATTTTCACCAATAACATGATCGCCCAATAATTGTTTTATTTTGTTTTGCCAATGCGGTGATAATTCATTAGCTTGGGTGGAGCGTGATGTTAGTTTTACTTCAATAAGAGGCATAGCCGCGCGAAAACCAAGTTCAAGGTCTATGGGCCATTGGGGGTATGCCTCGTTGATCATTTTTTGAATGGTCGACTCCCCTAAGCCAAAAACTTGCATACGACTAACTTGAGTTTTAAATGCTTGTGGAATTTTATTTGCCAGTTGAGGGATAATTTCTTGCTTTAACATTAATTTTAATTCTGGTGGAACGCCGGGTGTACAAAATATTTCACATTCATTGAGTGTCAATTTAAAACCAACAGCGCTACCAATGCTATTGGGTATAATTTCACAGCCTTGTGGCAAATCAGCTTGCTTTTTATTAGGTTCACTTAATTCGTAATTGCGCATTTTACACCACGCTTCAAGGTGTTTCATAGCATGAGGATTTCGTTTTATTGGTTTATTAGCGGCTAACGCTAATGCTTGTGCTGTCATATCGTCAACGGTAGGCCCTAAACCCCCATTTAATATTACTATGTCGGCTTGCACGCTTAACGTTTTTATTTCATTAACCAATGCGGTTAAATCATCTGCGACAGTCACCTTGCGATTAACTTCAATGCCAATATCTTTTAATTGTTGGGCGATCATCGCTGAATTACTATCTATCACATCACCCGACATTAACTCGTTTCCGGTAAGTAATAATTGTACGTTAAGTGCTGACATAGTTATTCCTTAATATTTTTGCTTGTTATATCATAAAGTTCTGAAAATATGTTGCTTTTCTTGAAAAGAATGGAGTGAATTTGGTGGATAACTGTAAACGAGAACAATTATTTGGCAGTTGGTTTAGGCAAGAGCTTGATAAACAAGGAGTACAGCATAGTGAATATGCTACTTTTAGTGAGGATGGAAGCTATGAATTCACCTTTATTTCTTCTACACAAGCTAGCATTGTTGAACAAGTTATTGAATATGGAGATTGGGGTGTGGTTGCTGATGTTCATTTTACCATTACTCAAAGTGAGTTAATTGAGGAACAATATTTTGATGCTGATTTAAGCCAAGAAAATAATTATCATGCTTATCGTATTTTACAATTAAATAATCATTACTTTGAATATCAACATCTTGTTAGTAACGAGATTTATTTACTAAAGCGAACTATGTCGACAGTTGGTAATTGTTAGAAAGAATATTTATTTGAGCAACGAAATTACATTTTTAAATTTTGGACGTAAATTTTCAGGGAGATCATATTTTTGTTGGGTATTGTTAATAGGGCACTCAAATTGGAGTGAGACGGCACAAAGTTGTAAATTTAATTTTTCATCATATTTGAAGCGTTTATCGCCATGTAAGCGGTCAGCTACTACAGGTAAATTTATCGCAGCGGCGTGTTTTCGTATCTGATGTTTTCTACCTGAGCCAATACTCACTTCAAGCAGTGATAAATTATTATCACTATTATAATCAAGTAATTTAAAGGATGAGTTTGCTGATTTTCCATCAATTGCTAAAGTTATTTTTTCAGGTTGTGCATGACTACGATGATCGCCATGACAAATTATTTGATACATTTTGTGTAACTGATGCTCTTCAAACATTGCACTAAAGGCTCGAGCTATCTTTTTACTATGAGCGATGATGATCAAGCCAGAGGCGGCACGATCGAGTCGATGAACAATAAAAGCAGGGCGCTGTGGTTTAATAGTAGTTTCAATATAACGATTTATGGTGCAATGATCGCTCCATTTAGAGCCTTGACACAGCATACCATAAGGCTTGTACCAAATACTGTAAGCTTGTTGGTCGCGTATTAACTGTGCTGGATCGATTTGTTGAGCGAGTACATTTTCATCATAGTAGAAATGCAAAGTACCATTTAGTGGTAAGGTACTTTTGATTCGTCGTAAACGTTGAGTATATTTGTTATGACGATTGTTGTTTAATATTGAACTTTGTTTTTGATCTTTTGTAAACCACAAAGCGCCTTTTTGTATTGCTTGTTTTATTTGGTTAATTGATAAATCACAATGCTCATTTAATAATTCAATAGCCGTTGTAGGTTTTTCTACATCTAGGTGCAGTTCAAATTTCAGCAAAATAATTTATACTCAGTACCAATTAATATTAAATACTATGATATCAAAATACTTTTATGATAAATATTCATCAATTTAAAGATTTACAAAAAAAAAGTAGTCACTCTTTTAATCAACAAAAGTCGCTTATCAAAAAGTTCATGCTTGGAAAAATTGTTTATTGTGCAGTGTGTGGTGAAAAACTTGAGTTAAAACTACCTGAAAATTCAACAACAGCAGGTATTTTTTGCAAAAAAGGTTGTACTGATATTCAACTGGACATGAATTAATAACTATTATCCTCAAATGGCCATTATGACCTTTTGTCGCATATATTCCACCTTTCATAGCAGGCTAACTTGTTGCCATTAAAAAATAATATTAGTCTGTATTAGAGTCTGTTGATCTTTCATTTTAGTCTCTGCTATAGGCTATTTTTTAAGATAACAAGGCAAAAATTGTGCAATGTAGTCATTCTACTTTAACCATTTTTAACGATGTTAGGTTGAAAAATAGTCATAGCCCCTTGGGTTGCCTTGAAAAAGTGTCACTCTTTGTTGCTTAATGTGCATTTGGAACAACCAAACATTACATTAAGCGCCTCGATTGCCATCTTTTTCAAGTACAACAGAGCTATAAACTGAAAGATCAACAGACCCTAATGCTTAAATAAAAATATTTAATTACAAATAGGAAGCTAATAATGTTTAAATATGCACCGTCTTTAGTTATGGTTGCACTTGCCGTGTCGTTAACTGGGTGTCTCAAAACTGAGCCTCAAGATGCAAAAGTGGTCATAAACAAAAATCCCTACCCTAGTACCTATCATCCCTCATTAGTACAAAATACCTTGATAAAAAACGCTACTGTTCTTACCGGAACAGGTGAACGCTTAGATAATGCTGATGTGCTATTTATTGATGGCAAGATTACCCAAATAGGTAAAGACCTAAATGCAAGTGATGCCGTTGTTATTGATGGTCAAGGTAAGTGGGTAACCCCGGGTATTATTGACGTGCATTCTCATTTAGGGGTTTATCCTAGCCCTACATTTAAATCAAACTCTGACGGTAACGAAATGACTAACCCAAATACCTCAAGAGTTTGGGCAGAGCATAGTGTTTGGACACAAGATCCAGGCTTTAATACCGCGCGTGCAGGCGGTATTACTAGTTTACAAATATTACCAGGTTCGGCGAACTTATTTGGGGGCCGTGGTGTTACCTTAAAAAATGTGCCAAGTAAAACGATGCAAGGAATGAAGTTTCCAGATGCGCCTTATAGTTTAAAAATGGCATGTGGTGAAAATCCTAAACGTGTTTATGGCTCACAACATGTTGCTCCTTCTACTCGAATGGGAAACATGGCAGGGTATCGAGAAGCATGGGCAAAAGCGGTTGAATATAAACGTGCTTGGGAAAAATATGATGCTGATTATGCTGCGGGTAAAAATCCAAAAGCACCAGTGCGAGATTTAACTAACGACACTTTACGTGGTGTTTTAGAGGGTGAAATTTTAATTCAAAATCATTGTTATAAAGCAGAAGAAATGGCCATGATGATTGATTTAGGTAAAGAATTTCATTATAAATCAGGCGCATTCCATCACGCAGTTGAAGCCTATAAAATTGCTGATTTATTAGCAGAAAATGGCAACTGTGCAGCTATGTGGCCAGATTGGTGGGGCTTTAAGATGGAAGCTTATGATATGGTGCAAGAAAATGTTGCGATTGTAAATGCGGTTAAAAATTCGTGCGCTATTGTCCACTCTGATTCAGAGAAAACCATTCAACGTTTGAATCAAGAAGCGGGTAAAGTAATGTATCGTGCTAATGAGCATGGTTTTGCTTTAAAACCTCAAGATGCCATTCGTTGGATCACCCTTAATTCAGCTAAAGCAATTGGTTTAAATGATAAAATAGGAAGCTTAGAAGTTGGTAAAAATGCGGATGTCGTTTTGTGGAATACTAACCCATTTAGTGTTTATGCACATGCAGAGCAGGTATTTATTGATGGCGCAAAAGTATTTGATCGTAATGATAAAAAATATCAACCTCAAAGTGATTTTTTATTGGGGCAACCAAGCATTAAAATAAACGCTAGTAGTAAGGAGTAATAAATTATGATTAAAGTATTTAAATTTTCTTTAGCGACGGTTTCTAGTGTTGCCATTACTTTTAGTGTTCTATCTACAACGGTTTCAACAATGGTTGAAGCAAAAAGTTTAGCAATTACAAACGCTTTAGTTTATACCGTAACTAATCAAGGGGTATTAAAAAATGCCACAGTGATCGTGGAAGATGGCATAATAAAACATGTTCTTAACGAAAGTGAAACCCCTGTTAAAACTGATGAAACGTTTAACGCACAAGGTAAAATTTTAACACCGGGCTTAATTGGTGCGATGAGTCAGTTGGGATTAGTTGAAGTTAGTGCGGTATCGTCAACTCGTGATGCAAGCGATAAAAAAGCAACCATTACCTTTGATCCTAGTTTGGCTTTTAATCCACTTTCAACGGTTATTCCTTATACTCGTAAAGGTGGAATTACTCGCAGTATTGTTGGTCCTGCTGGTGGCGAATCTGTTTTTAAAGGGCAAACATTTGTTGTCGATTTATCAGGTAAGTTTGATAGTGTTTTAACTGCTAATAGCGCTGTTGTTGCTGCTGTTGGTAAAAAACAAAAAGGTTCTCGAGCATTATCATTGCAAGAGTTATTCACTACTTTTGACGATGCAGAAAAAAAATTAGCAAAAGCTCAAAAAATGGCTAAAAAAGCGAAGAGTCAAAGTAAAATTCAAAAGGCTGAAGCTAAAGAACCTAAAGAATTAAAACGTGATGAAAAAGTTATTAATGCGATGTTAGCGGGCACTAAACCTTTGTTAGTATACGCTGATAGAGCTACCGATATTTTAGCGTTAATTAAACTTAAAAAACGTTTCAAACTTGATTTAGTGATTTTAGATGCAGGCGATGCTGAATTAGTTACAAAACAATTAGTTGAAGCAAAAGTGCCTGTAGTTATTGACGCCATGCGTGATTTGCCAGGTAGTTTTGATTCATTACACGTGTCACTTAGCTCCGCTGCTAACTTGATAAAAGCAGGTGTTAAAGTCGCCTTTTTTAATCAAGATACTCATAATATGTATCAACTTCGCTTTAATGCTGGTAATGCTGTAGCAAATGGCTTATCAAGTGAGGCGGCATTAGCCGCAGTTACCGCCAATGTAGCCGATATTTTTCACCTTAACGCTGGAAAAATAGCGCAAGGACAAGCCGCTGATTTGGTTTTATGGAGTGGAGACCCTTTTGAATTAAGTACACATGTTGAAAAAATGTGGATTGGTGGTGACGAATATTCAACAGAGTCTCGTCAAGATAAATTACGTGAACGGTATTTAACTAAATCCGATCTGCCAGAAGCTTATAGTAAATAATTGTGCATTAAGTTTAAGTGAGAGAACATCTCATCAAAGCATTTTAAACGCCGAATAAATTTGTTTATTTGGCGTTTTATCTTTTTGCTATAAAGGAAAATTCCCCTTGTAGAATTGAGTTTTGAAAACTTTTATTATTCCAACCATTGTTTTTTGTCAGTAGTATTCAACTATCATGTCCCTGCTTTGACAATAATCTAAGAAACATTATGAAAAATAATCAAATAGACGATAGGGTTTTATTGGCAAATGAATTTGGTGAAATTAAAAAAATCACTTTAGCTAATACTATTTCAGCCATAGAAATAAAACATCAACAATGTGCCGCTAAAATTAGTTTGTATGGTGGACAAGTATTAACTTGGCAGCCTACAAATCAACAACCAGTATTTTGGCTAAGTAAAGATGCATTGTATCAAAAAGGTAAAGCTATTCGTGGTGGTATTCCACTATGTTGGCCGTGGTTTGGTCCATATAATCGTGAAGGAAAAAAGGCAGGAAATCATGGTTTTGCTCGAATAAATACTTGGTTGTTAGATAAAACAGAAATCAGCAAAAAAGGCGTTGTTATTACATTGATTTTACAAGGTGATAATCAACATGATTTATCTGAAAATAATGTTTGGCCTCATGCCTTTTGCTTAACGCAAACGTTATTTTTTGGAAAAACTTTTAAACAAAAGTTAACTATAAAAAATAACACCGATAAATCAATTGGCTATAGTGCAGCATTACATAGTTATTTTAGTGTAAGCGCACCAGAAAATATCAGAGTCCCGACATTAACCTCTGTAGCGTTTGATGATAAATTAACGGCAGAGCATGATCAGATATTAGAAAGTGTTCAATGTGTTGGCCCGGTTGATCGTATTTATCATAGTTGTGATGTCATGCAAATAATTGATCAAGAATGGAATAGGATCATCAATATTGACACTGAAAACACTCAGCAGTGGGTTTTATGGAATCCAGGCAAAGAGGGCGCTGAACAAATGAGCGATATTCATCGATATGGTGAAAATGAATATTTATGTTTAGAAGCTGCCAATACAAAATGGCAAACAATATTGGCAAATAGTGAAGTAAACATGAGCCAAGAAATTACTGTAACGAAAGTTTAGTGTTTGTCTTTTTAATTTTTTTGCTAATTTATTAAAATGCTGATTAGATTTGTAAATTTAATTTAACCGTAAATGTTTTTTTAATATTTTATGGGTAAATGCCGTTTTTAAATAAAAACCGCGTGGTAGTGTTAAAAACGGTTTACCATGTTTATCTATCGCTTGCGTTTTTGCTTGGCTGTTGGCCGCTTTGGGACGTAGTTGCAATACTTGCCCATGTTTACCATTAATTTGCTCAACCTGACCAAGCACAATCATATCAGTGAGTTCTTGCCAATCAAGTGCCATAAGTTCATTCTCTTCTGCTGATGGTGTCCAAATAAATGGCGTACCAACAATACGTTCAGCCAGTGGAATTTCACGTTCAGCCACAATAGGCACCCACAATACCCGAGCTAATTTATTACGTAGATGACAGTTATGCCATGTTACTCCTGTTAAATTCATTAACGGTGCAACACAAACGAAGGTTGTTTCCAGCGGTTTACCCAATCGATTTATAGGTAATGATTTAAGTTCGATGCCTAAATGAGGAAAATCTGGCTCAGGCCGTGAACCAGCACTCGCCCCTAAAACATGTTCAAGTAACAACCCAACCCAACCTTTATCTTTGTTTAAGTTTTTAGGGATAGCAATGCTGTACGTTTTGGCTATTTCGTTTAATGTGAGTCCCGCAATGGCTTGAGCACGTTTTAATAATTGCTTTTCATCTTGCGGTGGTGGTGTTTTTGTTTTGTACTTAATCAATTACTTATTCTTCAAACACTTAATTTAGCTATTATCGCTGTCTTGTTTATTGCTGACAAGCGAAAAAATCAAAGGAATTAATTGCTAGGAAGCTAAGTTTATGGAAGAATTGAGATAATGATTTTAAAAATTCGTCAGGAGTTCCTGTGATAGATGCCGAAGGCTATCGAGCCAATGTCGGCATAGTAATAATTAGCAGCAGGGGGCAAGTATTCTGGGCAAGACGTTTTGGACAACATTCATGGCAATATCCTCAAGGTGGTGTAGACGAGGGTGAGAGCGTAGAGCAAACCATGTATCGTGAACTACATGAAGAAGTTGGTTTAAAACCAGAGCATGTAGAAATTGTTGCTACAACCAAGCATTGGTTGCGGTATAAATTACCAAAACGTTTAATTCGACATGAAAGTAAACCGATTTGTATTGGACAAAAGCAAAAGTGGTTTTTATTAAAATTAACCGCACCTGAGTCGTCAGTAGATTTATTGAATTCTTCTCATCCTGAATTTGATGATTGGCGTTGGGTTAGTTATTGGTATCCAGTACGACAAGTGGTTTCTTTTAAAAGAGAGGTTTACCGTAAAGTGATGAAAGAATTTTCACCGGTAGCACTACAAATTAGTCGCCAAGATCGCCGTAAACGTCGAGCCTAACTGTTACGTTAGCCTTTGTACCTGTTTTAGTATTAATTATTACTATGTTTAAATTGAGTTTTTTGCTCTTAATAAAGCGAATAAACTCAATTTTATTTCTTTCCAATCATGTGATCATGAGGTTGGTTTAATTATCCATTCAAAACAAGGAGTATCATGTTAACTACTTTACGCCGTATTGTTCTTGAATTTAACCAAGAAACTGAATTACAAAATGCATTAGAATTGTTGGTTACCCAAGTTAAAGATGCCATGAACACAGACTGCTGTTCTGTTTATCTTGCCGATTATCATAATCAAAAATTTTTGTTGTCGGCTACCGATGGTTTAGCCAAATCGGCACTTGGGCATACGGCTATTGGTTTTTCAGAAGGCGTTATTGGTTTAGTGGGGCAGCGTGAAGAACCACTGAATATTGCCAATGTGCAATCACATCCTCATTTCAAACATGCACCAGAGGTTGAAGAAGACGATCTTAATGCATTTTTAGGCACCCCAATTATCCATCAAAGTAAAGTATTAGGGATCATCTCAGTACAACAAAAAAGAGAGCGTAACTTTGATGAAAATGAAGAAGCTTTTTTAGTTACGCTTGCCGCGCAATTAGCGAGTTCTATTGCTAATGCAGAGGCTCGTGGTATGTTAGCCAGCACCAAAAATCATGGTAAATGGATTAAACATCTGGTCGGTATACCAGGGGCTCCTGGTTTAGCACTGAATCAGGCGGTCATTTGCCAGCCCGATGCTGATTTATCGTCTATATCTTTGACTAAATCTGAAGATAGTGAAAGTGAAAAACAACGTTTTTATCAAGCAGTGTTAAAAACGCGTGCTGATTTTCAGCAAATGGGCGAACAACTCTCGCAAATATTGACGGATAATAGCTTAGATATTTTTGAAATGTATAAGCAGTTGTTAAGTAGTGTTAGTTTAGCGGATGAAATAAAAAATAAAATTGACAGTGGCTGGAATGCCGAAAGTGCTTTAAAACAAATAATTGATGTTTATGTTGTGCAATTTGAAGGTTTAGATGATGTTTATATTCGCGAACGAGCGAGTGATATTCGCGATTTAGGTAATCGCTTATTGTTTAATTTACAAGAACAGCAACGTCTTGAAGAGCAACTTCCTGAGCAATTTATTTTGGTTGCCGAAGAAGTTACGGCAGCAATGTTGGCGCAATATCAACATCAGGGTTTGCAAGCTATTGTCTCTTTATCGGGTTCTAATAATTCTCACGCGGCCATTTTAGCTAGGGCATTAGCAATACCCGCGATTATGGGAATAGATCCTATCCCTTTGAGTCAATTATCTCAGCAAACACTTATTGTAGATGGTTATAGTGGCGAGTTATTTATTGCCCCTGATGAATCATTGTGCTCAGAGTATCAACACTTAATCAATGAAGAAACGGCACTAACCAAAAAAGTACGTGAAGTGGTCAATCTTCCTACGATTACTAAAGACGGTAAGGCAATTGAATTATTGCTTAATGCTGGTTTAGCAAACGGTTTTCAGCATTCAATGCAATCAGGAGCAACAGGAATAGGGCTATATCGTACTGAAATTCCTTTTTTAGAACGGCAAAGTTTCCCGACAGAGCAAGAACAAACGGTTATTTACAAACAAGTTTTAGAAGCGTTTCCACGCTCACAAGTTACTATGAGAACCCTTGATGTTGGTGGCGATAAATCTTTACCTTATTTTCCCATTAATGAAGAAAATCCCTTTTTGGGTTGGCGCGGCATTCGTATAACGCTTGATCACCCAGAAATATTTCTTGTTCAAATAAGAGCTATGATCAGGGCGAGCATTGGTCTTAATAATTTAGCTATTATGCTTCCAATGATCGCAAGTGTTGTGGAAGTGGATGATGCTATAAATTTGATCAATCAAGCATACTATGAATTAAAAGATGAATTAAAAGAAAAATCAACTTCTCAATTATCAGTTAAGATGAATAAATCTATTCCTCGTCCTAAAATTGGCATTATGTTGGAAGTACCTGGTGTTATTTTTCAACTTAAAGAATTAGCACAGCGAGTTGACTTTTTTTCTGTAGGCAGCAATGATTTAACTCAATACTTACTAGCGGTAGATCGCAATAACGCTCGTGTTGCTAACTTATATGATGCTTATCATCCTGCAGTATTAAGAGCGTTAAATATTATTGCTCAAGAATCACGAAAATATTTAGTACCGCTAAGTTTATGTGGTGAATTAGCAGGAGAACCTGCAGGTGCAATTTTATTATTGGCGATGGGTTATGATCATTTGAGTATGAACCCGCATAATATTGCTCGTATAAAGTGGGTTATTCGCCATATTGATTATCAACAAGCAAAATTAATTTTAAGTGAAGTACTTATGTTATCGAGTGCTAAACAAGTGCGTAATTATTTAAATGAACAACTTGAAGTACTCGGTTTGGGTGGATTTGTGCGAGCAGGCATGTAATGTTTTCAGCAATGGTATTAAGTGTTTTTGTCTCTTGTTTAGTTTTAGGGGCTTTAGTCGGATTTTTAGCTGGCTTGTTAGGTATTGGCGGTGGTTTAATTATTGTGCCAGCGTTAGTTTTTATCCTCCCTTATTTTGATGTAACCCATCAATCAATAATGCCAATGGCATTGGCTACCTCTTTAGCGACTATTGTTATAACGGCAACTAGTGCCGCTTTAGCTCATCGAAAAAATGGCAATATTCCTTGGCCACTCACTAAATTATTGATGACTTTTATCGCTATAGGCGCATTAACTGGAGCATTTATTGCGGATAACCTTTCGACAGAAAGTTTAACTTTTATTTTTTCAACAGCTGTTATAGTACTTGCGTTGTACATGCTACGTTCAATTCATAAACCTAAAAAGAGAACATTACCACAACCAGTAATTTTGCGAGCGCTAGGTTTATTTACTGGAGTTTTAGCAAGCTTAATGGGAATTAGTGGCGGTGCTGTGTTAATACCCGCACTCACCTATTTTGGTGTGCAATTAAGGCATACATTTGGAGTTGCTACTGTGTGTGGCATGGTAGTCGCTTTGTTTGGTTCTATTGGTTATGTGGTTACAGGATTGCAACAAGATCATTTACCACCATGGAGCTTGGGGTATATATATTTACCGGCACTATTTGGACTCATTATTAGTTCATCATTACTGGCAAAATATGGTGTTGCTGTTGCTAAAGAACTCCCTGTTAAAACCTTGAAGAAATTTTTCGCATTGTTTTTAATAATTGTCGCGATTAAAATGATGCTGGTATAACCTATCGCTTAATTTAAACGATTTATTCAAATATTATAATTATCACAAAATGGATACTTAATGAGTACTACAAACGTTTCTCAATTTTTACAATTCCCACAAATCGATCCCATCATCTTTAGTATTGGCCCAATTGCTCTTCGTTGGTATGGCATGATGTATTTAATTGGTTTTATTGCGGCAATGTTTATTGCGAATAAAGCGGCAGACAAAAGTAATGGGGTTTGGACTAGAGATCAAGTTAGCGATTTATTATTTTATGGTTTTTTAGGGGTTATTTTAGGTGGTCGTATAGGCTATGTTTTATTTTATCAATTTGATTATTTTTTGGTTGAACCATTATACCTTTTTAAAATTTGGCAAGGTGGCATGTCTTTTCATGGTGGTTTGTTAGGGGTAATAACCGCCGTATTTATATTTTCCCGTCGTGAAAAAAAAGGTTTTTTGCAAGTAGGGGATTTTGTTGCACCATTAGTTCCTATTGGTTTAGGAATGGGACGTTTAGGTAATTTTATTAATGCTGAACTATGGGGACGGCAAACCGATGTACCATGGGCGATGATCTTTCCAACTGATAAATTACAATTACCACGTCATCCCTCACAATTGTATGAGTTTTTTCTTGAAGGCGTTGTGTTATTTATTATTGTTTATGGTGTGAGTCGCAAACCACGTCCTTTAGGTTTAGTGTCAGGATTATTTTTAATTTGCTACGGTATTTTTAGAATGATTGTTGAATTATTTAGAGAACCAGATTCACAGTTAGGCTATTATTTTAGCTATATTTCGATGGGACAAATGTTAAGTTTACCTATGGTAATTGGGGGGATATTCTTGATTTATTGGGGCTATGCCCATGGCGACATTGTTCAAGAAAATCCGTCGCTCGATAAAAATAATAAAGCTAAAAATAAGCAAAAAGGAAGTGTAAAATAATGCACGCATATTTAGAATTAATGCGCACTGTTCGAGATAATGGTGTTGAAAAATCTGATCGTACGGGAACGGGGACTAAAAGCATCTTTGGCTATCAAATGCGTTTTGATTTAGCGAAAGGTTTTCCCTTAGTAACCACTAAAAAATGCCATTTAAAATCAATAATTCATGAATTGCTTTGGTTTATTAAAGGCGAGTCTAACATTGCTTATTTAAGCGAACATGGTGTAAAAATATGGGATGCATGGGCAACACCAGAGGGTGATCTTGGTCCTGTATATGGTGTGCAATGGCGAAATTGGCCAGTAGGTGATGGCAGTGGTAAAACGATAGATCAATTAAGTACGCTTATTCATGATTTAAAAACAAATCCTGATTCACGTCGCCATATTATTAGCGCATGGAATCCTGCTGTTTTGCCAGATACTTCGATAAGCCCGATGGAAAATGCACTGCGAGGTAAACAAGCGTTACCGCCATGTCATACCTTATTTCAATTTTATGTGTTAAATGGCAAATTATCGTGTCAATTATATCAACGTAGCGCAGATATTTTTCTGGGCGTTCCTTTTAATATTGCCAGTTATGCATTGTTTACGATGATGATTGCACAAGTGTGTAATTTAGAATTAGGTGATTTTGTTCATACTTTTGGTGATGCCCATTTATATTTAAATCATTTAGAGCAGGTTGATGAGCAATTATCGCGTGAACCACTTGCTTTACCTACTATGGCAATAAATCCAAAGATCGAGAGCATTTTTGATTTTAGTTTTGAAGATTTTGAGCTGAAAGACTATCAATCACATCCGCATATTAAAGCACCAATTTCGGTGTGATTTAAATTACACACAAAAAAAACGATAACTGGTTTATATAAAAGTCAGTTATCGTATTTTCGAAAATATCTTTAATTCACTTGTCTTTGAGTCGTTTTAGGTACTCGCTTAGCCATTTTTAAAACTAAATATCCCATTAAACCCGCCGCAAAAGACGCAATTAAAATAGCTAATTTATCAGTAGACTGATAAAGCTGACTGTCTTCAAAAGCTAAAGAACCAATAAATAAACTCATTGTAAAACCTATCCCGGTAAGAATCGAAACACCATAGAGTTGCATCCAATTACTGTCTTGTGGGATTTTTGCAATTTTTAATTTTATCGCAATAAAACTAAACCCAAATACACCTACTTGCTTGCCAACAAATAAACCAAGAATAATACCTAAAGGTACAGTGCCCGACATTTGATCCAGAGATATTTGGGTAATATCAATACCGGCGTTTACAAAGGCAAATAAAGGTAAAATTAGAAAGGCTACCCAAAAGTGTAAACCGTGCTCTAATTCTTTTGCGGGAGAGGTTTCTTTACCATATTCATTTTTACCTGATAAAGGAATCGTAAAAGCAAGCATTACCCCTGCAAGTGTTGCATGAACACCTGATTTTAAAACACTAACCCACATAATTGTGCCTACAATAAAATAAGCGGCTTTTTTAGTAACACCGTAATAATTTAGCCCAATAAGCACCGCTAATGCGCCACCGGCTACAGATATGGCTAAAAGAGATAGTTGGCTAGTATAAAAGATAGAGATAATAATAATGGCGCCTAAATCATCAATGATTGCGAGTGCCATTAAAAATATTTTTAGGGAAAGTGGAACTCTGTTGCCTAGTAACGATAATATTCCTAAAGCAAACGCAATATCAGTGGCGGTTGGTATTGCCCAGCCGTTTATTGCCATTTCATCATTAATATTAAAATAAGCGTAAATAACTGCCGGTACAAGCATTCCGCCAATTGCTGCTACGCCGGGTAAGGCGACTTTATCAAGCGAGGACAAATGCCCTTCAACAATTTCTCTTTTTACTTCTAAACCAACTAATAAAAAAAAGATAGCCATTAAACCATCGTTTACCCAAAGCACTAATGGTTTTGCAATATTAAAACTACCAAAATGTATTTCAATGGGGATCTGTAAAAAATTACTGTACAGGTAAGCTCCAGCAGAATTACTAAAAATTAATGCGGCAATGGTCACAATAATTAATAATATGCCGCTAGAGGATTCGTTGTTAATAAAGTCTTCTATTATTTTCATTTATACTCTCAATTAAAAGATAAGTTATAAAGTATAGCGCCTTAGCTTAAATTTAATGTGATTAAATGTAAAATTTATCAGCAACCAATTGATTTTTATGTTTATTAGGTTTTTATATTACTGAGTTTGTCTAATGTTGCTAAGCAGCTATCGCTAAAGGTTTCTAAAAAATAGTTAACTTCTGGCATAGTTTTAATTAATACCGCAAGCTTTTTGTCTAAATTCTCTTTAACGTGAGCAAATTCATTATTGCTAAAATGTAATTCATCTAAAGTTTTAACATAGGCTGAAAGAACATCTGCCGCTTTTATTATTGATCTATAAGCTGGATCAACTTTACTTTGCACTACTAAGCCCTCAAAATCTTGGCGAAATTCTTCAGGTAAAGTTTCTAAACATTCTTGTTCAGCCATCGCTTCTAAACGTTTAAATTCTCTTGTTATTTCAGGGTTATGGTATTTAGTATTATGATTCAGATCTTGATGTCGTGATTCACTACATTCGTGATAAAGAGCAAGCGTAGCTGCTCTTTCGGGGCTTAAATCACCGTTAAATTTTTTGTTTTTAATTACGGTTAATAAATGCGAGATTACTGCGACCAAATGTGAATGTTCAGCCACATTTTCAGGTTTTACACAATGCATTAACGCCCAACGTTTTATTAAGGGCATACGATAGATCCAGGCTAAAAAGGTACTTTGTTTATTTTTCATTTTGTTACTTCTGTTTTTAGAATTGAAAACGCTTTTAAGCGAATAATTTTATGCGTTTATTGACGATAACTTGCAAAGAATTTTTTAAGTTTATTTATTGCAGGAATTAATTCATCGATATGTGGCAAAAAGACTAAGCGAAAATAATTATGCTCTTTAATATTAAATGCGCGGCCGTGTACTAAGAGTATTTTTTCTTGTTTTAGAATATCTAATACCATTTGTTCGTCGTCTTTAAGATTAAATTTTTTACAATCCACTTTTACAAATAAATACATCGCCCCAGCAGCTGTTTGACAAGATAAGCCCTCAATGTTATTTATCATTTGCGTTGCAATATTTCGTTGTTTTAAAAGTCGTCCATCGCCTTTTACTAATTCGTTAATGCTTTGATATCCGCCTAATGCTGTTTGAATAGCATGCTGACAAGGAACGTTTGCACACAAGCGCATCGATGCAAGAATGTTTAAGCCATCAATATATGGTTGTGCGTGTTGCTTAGGGCCTGATAACACCATCCAGCCAGCACGAAAACCAGCAATACGATAATTTTTTGAAAGCCCACCCATGGTAATAATTAATACATCATCGGCTAAGCGTGCTGTTGGAATATGAACAGCATCGTCGTAAAGTACTTTGTCGTATATTTCATCACTAAAAACAATCAAACCATGCTTGCGCGCCAAAGCTAAAATATCGGTTAATACCTGTTGCGAGTATACCGAGCCTGTAGGGTTGTTTGGGTTGATTAAAACGATGGCTTTTGTTTGTTTAGTAATTTTGCTTGCCATATCATCAATATTAGGGAACCAGAGATTTTCTTCATCACAGCGATAATGAACGGCTTTACCACCAGCTAAACTTACGGCTGCTGTCCACAAAGGATAATCAGGGGCCGGAATTAATACCTCATCACCATTGTTTAGCAAACCTTGCAATGCCATAACAATCAGTTCGCTCACTCCATTGCCAATAAAAATATCGTCAACAGTTACTCCCTTTATTTGTTGTTGCTGAAAATATTGCATTACAGCAACACGTGCAGAATATATACCTTTTGAATCGCTATAACCTTGAGACGTTGGTAGGTTATGAATAACATCTTTTAAAATATCGTCAGGTGCTTCAAAACCAAATGGTGCGGGGTTGCCAATATTGAGTTTTAGAATTTTATAGCCTTCATCTTCAAGCTTTCTTGCTTCATCAGCAATTTGCCCTCGGATTTCATAACAGACATTGTTTAATTTTGACGATTTTTCAATAGTTTTCATTATGTTCCCAATAAAATGCACTAGTGCTACAACAAGTTTGAACTGAATTTACTTTTCTACATTGTTACCAATATTTCTAATTTATGAAACACTTGCTTTCAACTTTTTTATAGCAATTACTTCATTTAGTCATAATATCAGTATAAGTAGAATAATTGATGAGTTTTTGGAGTTATTTATGGCTTTACCTTTATTGTGGTTAGGTGCTGCTGCGCTTTCAGCTATTGCAGCCAATGAATTAGTGGAAGATAGAAAAAAACAACAAGCTAAACGTTTTACTCAATATCGTCCACAAACACTTGAGGATTTGGCTCCTCATGAGTCACCTATTGCAACGTATCCAACCGACGTTTTTTCAACTGACCAACATGTTAAACCGGAAATTGGTGCAATTGTTTGTTGTGGTATTGTTGGTGTTTTAGATCACACTGGCATTTGGTTAGGAGATAATGCGGTTGCAGAGCTTGATGGCAATGGATTAATTAAGCCAGTGTCGAGTCAACGTTTTATTGAAGAGCGTTCAGGTAAGCAAATATTTATTGCTTGTGATTCGTTAGCGCAACCTTTGGTTAGTGAAGTGGCCGCAAATAATGCGGCACAACAATTGTTTCAGTATCGCGATTATCATGTACTTGATAATAATTGCCATCAGTTTGTGTGGCAGTGTTTTAATCAAAAATCAGCGGTTATCACTACTTTTCGACAATTAAATAATAATATTGCACATTTTTTTAACCGAAAAATATATTGGGATGTTGTCGACTTAGCCTAAAAGGAGAACGCTATAGTGTGATTATTTATTATATGGCGCTTCGAGCATTTTCGATCATAGAGGTGAGTAATATTATTGACGAGTTTAAAGAGTTACTTGACTCGAACTTTCGCGGGAGTGGTTTTAGTTTTACCGAAATGTTGATTTTCTTGCTTGTCGAAGAGGTTAAATCACATTGTTAAGCGTTTAAACGCTCTAGTTATTTATCAACAGAATTAGCATTAAGAAGAAGCTGTTCAGTGGTGATAAAGCCTTGGTGTAATGTTTGTTTTATTTTATCGAGTATTGATTCGTTTTCGGTTGAAGAAAAAAGGATCGGGAAAGCTTTATCTTGTATTGATACTTTCGTTATTAATCTATTTTCAATGGTGTTGAATATTTCAAATAAATGGTTCGCTAATATATCAATAAACATGATCGACTCTGCTGAAATGTTACGTGGAAAATCATCTAAAGCAATCCAAATGTAATCTACTGAAACGTTTTTAGAGTGAATGTTTGATTGCCTTATTGAGTGAGTTAATAAACTCTGAATTTGAGTAAGTGGTTGATCGCATAACAGCCATAAAACATCGTGATTAAGACAACTAATAGGGCTGAGGTTAAGTTGTTTAACGGTTGTTAAACAGTGATTAATTAGCTGATTTTTTTGATATTTAAAGGTAAGTTCTGCAGTTTTAATATTTTTACTCGTTTTGCATATTAACAAACCTGTACCGCTTTTTTTCGTCGATTCTTTCTTGAGGATATTTTCAAATGCGATCCAAGTGAGAAAACTGTTGTTACAGCGTTGTATATAGCGGTTGTACCAATGTTTTTTTCTACGGTAAAGGACTACGTATATTAATGCGAATATAAACATAAATAGCATTAATATATTATTAGTTAACGATGTTTTTTTTAAAAGTTGTTGGTTTTTATCATTACTATCTTTAGCTTGAGCTAAGTGCTCATTAAGGGATTTTATTTCTACATCATGATCAAATTTTTTGATCATTTTCTGTGCTTCTTTTTTATCAATTATTTGCTTGTTAGCCAATATCTTTTGCTGTAATAAATAAGCTTTTTTATAATCTTGTTGATTAATATAGAGCGTTAATAGGTATTCTTTTGCCTCATTAAGCACTGAAGGATAATTTTGAACGTTTGGGTCAATCAACAGTTGGTTCACTAAATTAATTGCTTGCGCACTATTGCCTTGTTGCTCAGTTATTTTTGCTAATTCAATTGTATTTAATGCTAAATAAAACCAAGATTTAGATTTTTTTAATGCTGATTGTGCTGAATTAATATATTTTTGAGCTTTATTTAGGTTCTGCTCAAGTAAATATGAACGACCAATTAAGTGTTGCATTTGTCCTATATAAGTAATGCTATTGATTGATTTTGCTATGCTTAAACCATTAATAAAATGTACTAAAGCGGTATCAATATTTTGCCCGAGAGAAAGATAAATATTACCAAGCACGCGCAATGATTTAATTTGTAACCTTTCTTCATTTAAATGACTATAAAGTATTGCTGCTTTTTGAGCGTGTATTAATGCCTGTTTATAATTATTTTGATGTTCGTAGGCAAAAGCCAAGCGTAATTCGATAGACGCTATTTGTTTTTTAGGGGTTGAGCTGTCTGATAGTTGTAAAGCTTTTAAAAATTGTTGATAGGCTAAGTCGAAATTATCTTGTTGAAAGGCAATGCGTCCAGCAATAATTAGTGCGTAAATTGTCTCATTCTTATCGTTAAGTAATGTTACTGTTTTTAAGGATTGTTCACTAAATTTTTGTGCGTTATCTAATTGCCCTAATTGATTGTATGCCTGTGCCATTGCAGTTTGCAATTCAAAACGTAAGTTTTCTATTTTTGTATGCTTACTCGAATTACTGATTAAAATAGCTTGCTGTAAATCCGTAATAGCCGTTTTAGTATTTCGAAAGAGTATGCCATAAGTTTTTGCTCTGAGAAGTAGGCTTTTAGATAAGTGGTATGGTTCTAAATTGTTATTTTTTGCTAACTCAATCGCGTTATTGATTTGTAAAAGTGTTTTATTTTTGTGGTGAAGTGTAAAGTATAAAAACGCTAAATTATGATGAATAAAATATTGTTGTTTTTTAGTATTGTTAGCTAAATTTAATAATGTTTGCAGTTGCAATTCAGCGTCGTTTTTTGTTTGTGCTATCTCTTTTTTAATACGTTGATATTGATAACTATTTTTAAAATTATCGTTATTTCCTTGTGAAAAACTATTTGAAGAAGATAGAAAGAGACTAGAAAATATGAAAAACGTCCAAATTATTTTCATTATCAATACCTTTTAGTCTCTATTATATGATTTTTAGCTAAATAAAATTTCTATTTGTTAAACAATGACATGATATCACCGATGTCTTGTAATGATTTTTCGCCCGTTATTCTGTTTTTAACTTCTACTTGTTGCGCATCAAGATTACGCTCACCAACGATAATTAACAATGGTGTCCCCATTAATTCATGATCAGCAAACATTACACCAGGACGCTCTTTTCTATCATCAAACAATACTTCGATACCTGCTTTTTGCAATTCGCTATATAAATTTTCAGCAGTTTCTTTTACACGAGCTGATTTTTGCATGTTCATTGGTACAATGGCGACTTGGAACGGAGCTATTGCACTGGGCCATTTAATGCCATATTTATCATGGTTTTGCTCTATGGCAGCGGCAACAATTCGGGAAACGCCTATTCCATAACAGCCCATTGTTAAGGTTTGATTTTTTCCGGCTTCCGTTAATACACCACAATTCATTGCTTTGGCATATTTTTCCCCTAATTGAAAAATATGACCAACTTCAATACCACGTTTTATCTCAATATTTCCTGTACCGCAAGGGCTAGGATCGCCAGCAACGACGTTACGAATATCGGCGACGGAGTAATTTGTACAATCTCTATCCCAATTTACTCCAGTAAAATGAAAATCATCTTCATTAGCCCCACAAACAAAATCGGCTAAATGTGCGGCACTGCGATCAACTATAACTTCAATCGGCAAGTTAACAGGGCCAATAGAACCGGCATTACAGTTAGCAGCGGCCAAAATTTGTTCATCATTAGCTAACGTTAGAGGCGAAGCAATTTGTGGTAAATGTTCGGCTTTAATTTCGTTTAATTGATGATCACCGCGCAGCACTAAAGCAATAATTGGTGTTTTATCATCTGCTGTTTTACAACCTTCAACAAGTAATGTTTTTACGGTTGTTTTTTCATCGATGGCTAATAAAGTTGCAACATCTTTGATTGTTTTTGCGTTGGGGGTTGATACTTTGGTCAGATCTTGTGAAGGCGCAGGACGTATTCCTTGCGGTGCAAGCGCTTCTGCTTTTTCAATATTCGCAGCAAAATCACTAGCATCACTAAAGGCAATGTCGTCTTCTCCTGATTCAGCTAATACATGAAATTCGTGCGAGGTTTCGCCGCCAATTGAACCAGTATCAGCGAGAACTGGACGATAATTCAAGCCTAAACGCTCAAAAATACGGCAATACGCATCAAACATTATTTGATAAGTGGTTGCCAAACAATCTTGCGTTAAATGAAATGAATATGCATCTTTCATTAAGAATTCACGGCCACGCATAATACCAAAGCGTGGACGAATTTCATCACGAAATTTATTTTGAATTTGAAAAAGATTAAGTGGTAATTGTTTGTAGCTACTAATTTCATTACTCACCAGCTTGGTGATCACTTCTTCGTGCGTAGGGCCTAGTACAAAAGGGCGGTTATGACGGTCTTTAATACGCAATAATTCTGGTCCGTAATCATCCCATCTGCCAGATTCTTCCCATAAATCAGCTGGTTGAACCATTGGCATCAATACTTCAATAGCACCAGCACGTTCCATTTCTTCACGAACAATGTTTTCAACCTTTTTTAATACTTTTAAACCTGTGGGTAACCAAGTATATAAACCAGACGCAAGATTACGAACAAGCCCGGCTCTTAACATCAGTTGATGACTAATAACTTCAGCATTGGCTGGTGTTTCTTTTAATGTTGAAAGTAAATATTTGCTAGTGCGCATTGAATATAATTCCGTGGTGACTCAAACTAAAATTGGGCATATTCTATCAGGGCAGTTGCGATGGAAAAAGTTATAAATGAGCTAACTCACGAATAATCTCCATTTTTTCAATTTCAGCCAAATTTTAGGTTATTTAAATGAGATAAGTTTAAATTATTCAGGTATGTAACTTGTTAGGATATTTCCCTAAAATGCAATAACCATGCAGCCAAGCATTTATATTGGTGTTTAAATAAAGACAAAACTTCTGATCTAACACTTGTTTGTGTACACTAGAACTTTCAAATTTATCGAGCCAAAATTAATTTATGCAAATCTCTGCCAATTTCGATAGCGGTAACATTGATGTTATCGATCTATCAAACAAAAATAATATACAACTAGCAATTAATAAAGATAATCAATCAGACTTTTATCAATGGTTTCATTTTAAATTACATAATACTGAAGGTGGTGAACACGTTCTCAATATTATTAATGCTGGAAAGTCGGCCTATGTAGAAGGTTGGGAAAATTATAATGCGGTGGCTTCTTATGATCGTGAAACTTGGTTTCGTGTACCAACGACTTACGACGGTGAAACCTTAACGATCACCTTTACACCTGAATATGATTCCGTTTATTTTGCTTATTTTGCGCCATACAGTTATGAGCGACATCAAGATTTGTTACATAACGCACAATTAAGTGCAGATTGCCAGTTACAAGTATTAGGACAAACGATCGACGGCCGTGATATGTCGGTACTTAAAATAGGTGAAGAAGGCGAGGGTAAAAAAGTTATCTGGTTAACGGCTCGTCAACACCCCGGTGAAACTATGGCTGAATGGTTTATGGAAGGGTTTATTGAACGTATTTTAGATGAAGATGACGGTGTTGCTCGTTCTTTATTAAACGATGCGGTTTTTTATTTAGTACCGAACATGAATCCAGATGGCAGTGTGCGAGGCCATTTACGTACTAATGCTGTTGGCAGTAACCTAAATCGAGAATGGCAAACACCTTCGATGGACAAAAGCCCTGAAGTTTATTTAGTGCGCGACAAAATGTTTTCAACAGGCGTTGATTTACACTTGGATATACATGGTGATGAAGCATTACCATTTAACTTCGTTGCTGGAGGAGAAGGTATTCCATCATATGATGATAGAATTAAATCACTGGAAGATAAATTTAAAGAAGTGCTTTTAGCTATCACGCCTGAGTTTCAAGATAGTGAAGGTTATGACAAAGATGCACCTGGTCAAGCGAATTTAACAGTTGCTTCCAGTTGGGTAGGTGAGCAATTTAAATGCTTAGCCTTTACCATTGAAATGCCGTTTAAAGATAATGACTTATTACCAGATCATAATTTTGGTTGGTCAGACGCACGTAGTAGTTTATTTGGTCGTGATGTTTTAACGGCCGTATATCATGTCGTTAGTGATTTACGATAATTTATATTTTATTCGTGTTATCTGATATTTTGTTTAGTTATAAAGAATAGAATCAGATATTCGGTAGGATGATGTTACAATTATTGATGGTATTAATAAGTGTAACTTCATACTGAACTTGTTTCACTTTAATAAAATACCGACTTCAAGTAAAACAGGTATTAACCATAAAACAGTATAAAAATAATAATTGGGAGTTAGTTAAGTGCAAGAATTTGTTGATTTTTTAAATGGGTTTATTTGGAGTCCCGCACTGATTTATCTTTGCTTAGGTGCTGGGATTTTCTTTTCGGTGATCACGCGTTTTTTACAAGTACGTCATTTCGCTGAAATGTGGCGTTTATTAATGTCAGGTGAAAGTTCAGATAAAGGTATTTCTTCTTTTCAGGCGTTAGCCGTATCGTTATCGGGGCGTGTTGGTGCAGGTAATATCGCAGGTGTTGCCGCTGCTATTGGTTTTGGTGGCCCTGGTGCCGTTTTCTGGATGTGGATGGTTGCCTTTTTAGGGGCTTCTACCGCGTATGTAGAAGCTACCTTAGGCCAAATTTACAAAGAAGAGCATGAAGGTCGTTATCGAGGTGGTCCTGCCTATTATATCGAAAAAGCGATGGGGCAAAAATGGTATGCATGGATCTTTGCTATTTCAACTATTATTGCCACGGGCGTATTATTACCTATGGTGCAATCAAATACTATTGGGTCAGCTATAGAACAGGCTTTTGGCGCAACTGCTACGGTAGATACCGCTTTGGGTGTAATTAGTTACGCTAAAATTTATACGGCAACGGCTATTGTGATGTTGTTGGGCTTTATTATTTTTGGTGGCGTTAAACGTATTGCTAACTTTACTCAAGTGGTAGTGCCATTTATGGCACTAGCTTACATTATAATTGCTTTTGTTATTATTGGTTTAAATATTGATAAACTGCCTGAAGTATTCATGATGATAATTAGTGATGCTTTTACGCCAATGGCTGGTGTTGGTGCTGCAATAGGTTGGGGAGTTAAGCGAGGTGTTTATTCAAATGAAGCTGGTCAAGGTACTGGTCCTCATGCTGCTGCTGCTGCAGAAGTTCAACATCCAGCACAACAAGGTTTAGTGCAAGCTTTTTCGGTTTATATTGATACATTATTTGTGTGTTCAGCCACGGCGTTTATGATTTTGATCACTGGCGCTTATAATGTCCATGGTGTTGGTGACGCCTTTTTAGTACAAAATCTTAGTGCTGATATCGCCGCAAATAGTCCTGCTTATACTCAAATGGCTGTTGAAAGTGTCTTTGCTGGTTTTGGAAAACCTTTCATCGCTATTGCTTTGTTCTTTTTCGCTTTTACTACATTGTTAGCTTATTATTTTATTGCTGAAAATAATATTTATTACATTAAACGTACCTTTAAACTTCCTGGTGGTATTTTCGCTCTCAAAGTCGTTATTATGTGTGCAACTTTTTATGGCACAGTAAAAGCTGCAGATATTGCTTGGGGCATGGGTGATATTGGTGTTGGTATTATGGCTTGGTTGAATATTATTGGTATTTTGATCATTTTCTTCATGGCTAAACCCGCAATAAAAGCATTAAAAGACTATGAAGAACAACAAAAGGCTGGTGTTGAAAAATATACCTTCAATCCAGAAAAATTAGGTATTAAAAACGCCGAACTTTGGCAGGAAAAGTTAAAAAACACTCAGTAACTACCAAGTGATTTTCATTTTTAATACTAGTATTCTCTAGTTCTAAAATATGTTGACTATTGTTAATAAAAAGCCAGTAGCTTTGCTTCTGGCTTTTTTTATACATTTAGGGTCTGTTGATCTTTCAGTTTATAGCTCTGTTGCACTTGAAAAAGATGGCAATCGAGGCGCTTAATGTAATGTTTGGTTGTTCCAAATGCACATTAAGCAACAAAGAATGACACTTTTTCAAGGCAACCCAAGGGGCTATGACTATTTTTCAAGCTAACATCGTTAAAAATGGTTAAAGTAGAATGACTACATTGCACAATTTTTGCCTTGTTATCTTAAAAAATAGCCTATAGCAGAGACTAAAATGAAAGATCAACAGACCCTAATATTGTTTAAATAAATTGAATGCATTCAATTAAAGCAATCTCTTTCCTTTTATTATTTATTCGATATAATAAAATTGACCGTTTGGTCAACTAATGATATTTTAGCATTAGTTAACGCTAACTGCTCTCAGATAATTTTTTTAATAATAGAGGTAAGAATGTCAGCAAATTCAGAACAGCAAAATGCTATAAACTGGCAACCACTGCATGAAAAAGCTCAACAGGCTCATGATAATGCTTACGCACCGTATAGCCACTTTAAAGTTGGTGCGGCATTGCTTGGGGAAAATGACGAAATTTTTACAGGCTGTAATGTTGAAAATGCTTCCTATGGTTTAACTGTATGTGCAGAACGTAATTGTATTGCTACGGCGATTGGTCAAGGTGTTCGTCATGTTAAAGCGTTGGTAGTGTATACAGCGCAAACCGAATTAACTTCACCTTGTGGGGCTTGTAGACAGGTTATTGCTGAATTTATGACGCAAGATGCAATGGTGGGATTAGTTAACCATTTAGGCGATAGCCAACTTTGGCGGGTAAGCGATTTACTGCCCGATGCTTTCACACCTCAAGCACTTCATAAAGCTCATAAAAGTATAAACTCTTCTGTTCAAGAAAAAGGACAATCTTAATTATGTATATTCCTCAAGACATTATTCGTACTAAACGTGATAACAACACATTATCTAACGAGCAAATCACTCATTTTGTTGATGGACTTGTTACAGGTAAATTTACCGATGCTCAAGTTGGGGCAATGGCAATGGCTATATTTCAAAACGGTATGGAAAATGAAGAAAAAGTTGCTTTTACCTTAGCAATGATGAATTCTGGCACGGTATTAAATTGGCAAAATTTTATCGATGGTGCCATTGTAGATAAACATTCAACGGGTGGCGTAGGTGATAAAGTTAGCTTGATGCTAGCTCCAATTGTTGCGGCCTGTGGCGCTTTTGTACCGATGATTTCGGGGCGTGGTTTAGGACATACTGGTGGTACATCAGATAAATTAGAATCAATTCCAGGTTTTAATATTCATCCATCATTAGATCATTTTAAAAATACGGTGAAAAAAATTGGTACTGCAATTATTTCACAAACTGACGATTTGGCACCAGCTGATAAACGATTATATTCAATTCGTGACGTAACCGGTACAGTAGAATCTATTCCATTAATTACAGCTTCTATTTTATCAAAAAAATTGGCAACCGGCCTAGATTCATTAGTGATGGACGTTAAAATTGGTAATGGTGCAATGATGACCTCATTAGAGGATGCCAAAGCGTTGGCACATAGCATTGTTGATGTTGCGAATGGCGCAGGGGTAACAACAACTGCCTTGATCACCGATATGAACCAAGTTTTAGGTAAAACCGCAGGGAATGCTGTTGAAATTGTTGAAACAGTAGATTATTTAACGGGCAAGTGTCGTGAGCCGAGATTACATCAAGTGGTTATGGCATTAGCGGCACAAATGCTAGTTTCAGCTAAAATAGCAAGAGATCCGCAACATGGTAGAGATTTAGCTCAAACAGCTTTAGATAATGGTAAAGCAGCTGAAATTTTTGAGCAAATGATCAGCGAACTCGGGGGGAGTACAAATTTCTTAACTAGTTTTGAAAAAGAATTAGTAAAAGCAAACGTCATAAAAGATATTTGTGCAACTCATTCAGGCTTCATTAATTGTGTGCAAACACGTGACATTGGAATGTCGGTTGTTGCTTTAGGCGGCGGACGCTTA
>Ga0316204_10002523_pt1 | contig 40938 bp, 41 predicted proteins | sample 6monrhotite_MG_2_FD_205661 | JGI IMG/M metagenome (GOLD analysis project Ga0316204, IMG submission 205661) | Microbial mat bacterial communities from mineral coupon in-situ incubated in ocean water Damariscotta River, Maine, United States -... | ecosystem: Environmental > Aquatic > Marine >...
CACATCCTGGGGCTGAAGTCGGTCCCAAGGGTATGGCTGTTCGCCATTTAAAGTGGTACGCGAGCTGGGTTTAGAACGTCGTGAGACAGTTCGGTCCCTATCTGCCGTGGGCGTTTGAGATTTGAGAGGAGCTGCTCCTAGTACGAGAGGACCGGAGTGGACGTTCCTCTGGTGTTCCGGTTGTCACGCCAGTGGCACTGCCGGGTAGCTATGAACGGACGGGATAACCGCTGAAAGCATCTAAGCGGGAAGCCCCCCTCAAGATGAGATCTCACTGGACACTTGATGTCCCTGTAGGTCCGTCGAAGACTACGACGTTGATAGGCTGGGTGTGGAAGCGTGGTAACACGTGAAGCTAACCAGTACTAATTGACCGTGAGGCTTGACCATATAACACCCAAATAGTTTTAACTGCTAAATGCATGTTAAGGTTAAGAAATGGTGTTATAGCGACAATCTCAACATACTCTATGCTAAAGAGATAAAGTACTAATGAGATAAAGCAGTGTTAGCAATGTTGCCGAAAATTACTTCAACCCAAATTCGAGACTAGCGCAGGAATGTAGTGTGTAGTTACTACATATCCTGCGTATTCTCAAACAGTTTGCCTGGCGGCAATAGCGAGTTGGTACCACCCGATCCCATTTCGAACTCGGAAGTGAAACGACTCAGCGCCGATGATAGTGTGGGGCTTCCCCATGTGAAAGTAGGACACTGCCAGGCTTTAAATACAAAACCCCGTACTTAACGAAGTACGGGGTTTTTTTATGTCTGAACTTTTTTATGTTTGAATATGGCGTGCCTTAATGCCATATTGTTAAATTAATCAGCTTGTTACTGAACTGGCCGTTGTGCTGCAACATGTTCTGGCGGGTAGTTGGGTTGTGAAGCGAAGCCTAATGTAAGAATCCAGTTTTTTATGCCAGTAATGGTTGAGTGAGCCAATCCATGTAATTAAACGGTTTCTTTTAGCAAATTGCCTGTGTATGATCAAATTGTAGGGCAATTGCGCTATTTTTGACGCTACCGCTTTTGATATTGCCATTTGTTGATATTAACAAAGCATTAGCGCGGTTATTTCTAGAGTTAGTCGTCGTACCTAGAATTCTTCCTAACGATTGCTTTCAATTATTGTTCTTAATATTATTGATCCTAATATTCTTGTTTCTAATGTTATTGTTTCTAACCTAATTGTTTCTAAGATAATTCGTTAAACCAATATTGGGCTTTGTTATAAGTTCGATATAAGCCTCTCAAGTGCCGTTTCCGTTATGAATACTCCACATAAGTTTATTACTCCGAGCTGCTTATTTCTTCTTATATTCTATATTCCGATAGTCAATGCCTTGCCGTTTGGCTACTTTGATGCACGCTCAGTGGCAATGGGCGGGGCGGGGGTAGCAACGGCCACCAGTGCTAGCGCGGTATTTTTCAACCCTGCAATGCTGGCGCGTTATAAAGTGAGAAAAGAAAAAGGCAATAATTCACGCTTTATTTTTCCTACACTGAGCGCCCGTGTTTCGCAGGATGTTCAAGATTTAGAAGACTTTAGGATGGACGACCTAGATGGTCGACTGGACAATGCTATTAATACATTTGATCGGAATGATCCGGCAACCGTCTCTAATATCGTGGACGTCGCGAGGGAATTCCAGTCGGGGCTCAACGATGTGTCGAGCAATCCGTTGCTGGTAGACAGCAATGTTGGAATAGTGCTTGGCATTGCCCATCGCCGTGAAGGTGGTTCATTAATGATTAATCGGCGCTTGGTTGGCGATGGTAACTTGAGCCAATCGGCCGCTGACCGGCAATTACTGAATGCCTATATCGAAGATATGACTTTTATTTCTAGCAACGGATCTCAAGGCGCGGCACATCCCGAAATTTACAACGATGGTAATCGAAATAATGGTCTAATTCCCGATCAAGTGAATAACCTCACCTCCACGGCATCGGCCAGTGGTTTGATGATTACGGAACTTGGTGTGTCGATGGCTTGGGAAGTCAGTCCTTTTGATTATTTAGTTGGACTGGGGATAACGCCTAAATTTGTACAAGTAGTGACCTATGATGCTCGTGTCACCGCCACAGACGATAATTTCGAGTCAAATCGTGACGAAGACGATCGTTGGAAAATGACGGCGGATATCGGAATGACTAAAACCGTTGATGAACAACTTCGGGTAGGGCTGGTCGTCAAAAATATTATTCCGCTGGATTACGATACGTTACTGGGGAATACCATTACTATTAATCCACAGGTAAGGGCGGGTGCCGCCTATGAATTAGCTTGGGGGCGAGTAGCGGCGGATTTTGATATTCTAAAAAATAAAGCCATTGGCAGTGGTAGCGATTCTCAAGAGCTGGGCATGGGCGTGGAGTGGGATCTGGGTCGCTGGCTGCAATTGCGAGGGGGGTATAATTATAATCTTGCGGGAGAAGGGGCTGCTCGAAAAGGGTTATTATCGGCTGGGCTTAATTTTTCAACTGAGCGATTGACGTTTGACATTGGCTACGCCGATAACGGTGAAGCGCTCGCCGTAGGACTACAATGGGGGTACCGTTTTTGAGTGAGTGGACGTTCAAGCGAAAATAGTCTCACAACAGCAGGGTGAATCGATATTCTCGAATATATAAACATTCAATCAACAAATGTGCGCAACAATGCACATAATTACGGGAACTGTAGGAGCCTGTACGCACTGTAAGTTGACCTGCATGATAAATGTACCGTAAAAAGCTTCAAATTTTCCTATTTTTGAACGATAAGTAAGTTAGTCTTCAACCTAGATTCCGCCGTTGAACCCGGATTTAGCGCCGTTCCTCAAGCGTCAGGGCAAGGCGCGACTTGCCGCTAACGGCCGTCGTCCTTAGCCAAGCGTCACAATGGTGCTTGAGGGTCGGTGATAAACCGGATAGTGGCTCACTCATTGAGTCAACAGGCAGAGGCTGGACAATGGACGATTTTTCATGATGTTAGGTCAGGCTCTAAGTGGTCAACGGAGGAATCTAGCTTCAAGGATGTATCGTGCGAATGAATTATGGCAAAATCATAAGGTATCCTATTGCTTGTATTCTTCAAAAACAGTAAGTTATCCATTGAGTGCAAAAGCATAGCTGATGCAAAAAATGCAGACGTGATATTAGGGATATTCAGGTTTATTTAGGCGTGTCTACAGAAAATCAAACTATTGACCCCAGCATACTATCGGACCTAGTGCCTATCAAGGCATTGACGCCGGACCATTGTCAGGAATTAGCCCACAAATCGACGTTATGTGACGTGGGTGAGGGTAAGTATTTGTTCAAGTGCGGGGAAGCATCGGATCGTATCATTTACGTTATTGAAGGCGATGTCGAACTCACTACTCAGCAAGGGATCCGCCGTAAAGTCACCGGCGGGAGTAAAATGTCCAAGCTGCCGTTGGATCAAGGCAGCGTACATCAAGTTTCAGCGCGTGCAAGAACCGATGTTAAGTACTTAAAGGTCGATCCAAACTTATTAGATATCATGTTGACCTGGGAGCAGTCTGGTGGGTATGAGGTTCAGGACTTGGATTCGTCCGAGTCCACAGAAGACGACGACTGGATGGCGCGGATTTTACAAGCAAAAGTATTCCACCGCATTCCACCAGCCAATATCCAATCCATTTTTATGAAAATGGAAGCGCAACATTTTCAGAAAGGCGACCCTGTTATCAAACAGGGGGATGACGGCGGTCATTTTTATCTCATTCGGGAAGGTATTTGTGAGGTCATACGTAAAACCCGCAAAAACCCCGAAGGTGTTAAGTTAGCGCGTTTGGGGGTTGGCGACAACTTTGGCGAAGAAGCATTGATCTCCGGAGGAAAGCGCAATGCATCCGTGGTTATGTTAACGAACGGGGTATTGATGAGTCTTTCCAAATCAGATTTTCTGGAACTCATGAATGAACCATTGCTAAACTGGGTTACCTTCGCTGAAGCGCAGTCCATCGAGGAGAATGCGGGAGTTTGGGTTGATGTAAGACTGCCGACCGAATATCAGACTAGGCATTTGCGCGACAGTATCAACATACCATTACCAATCCTTCGTTCAAAAGTGGAAAAACTCGATAAAGACCGTAAATATATTATTTATTGTGATACCGGAAGGCGCAGTTCAACAGCAACCTATTTGCTTTCACAAAATGGTTTTTCAGCTTATGTATTGAAGGGTGGCTTACAGAATGTTGATTCAACATTTTTAGAATCCTGATAAAAAACATCCTTTCTAATCTGTCTTTACGTTATATCCAAGACCATTTACGAAATAACTCATAAAATAGGATTTGGGTTTTGTTATGCTTAAGGCGGCAGATATATTGGCTATACTCGCAGACGGGCATTTTCACTCCGGGCAGGACCTTGCTGAACAATTAGCATTGTCGCGTTCCGGGGTCTGGAAGTCAGTGCGCTACCTGCAGTCCTGCGGTCTGGAAGTATTTGCCGTTCGTGGTAAGGGGTATCGGTTAACCCGCTCCGTCGAGCTGCTTAATCAGTCACAAATTCAATGCGCGATACCGGCGCCGGTGCGCACCAACTTAGGTAGCGTTGAAGTCCTTTGGCGGGTGGACTCAACCAATCGGCATGTGTTGGAAAAAGCATTAACTGATGTAGAATCGGGTTACACCTGCGTTGCCGAGATGCAAACGCTGGGGCGTGGGCGACGTGGGCGCCATTGGGTTTCTCCGTTGGGAGGGAATATCTACTTGTCACAGCTTTGGCGTTTCAGCTTAGGTCCTGCGCAACTCAGCGGTCTTAGTTTAGCCACTGCGATCGCAATCGTTAGAGCCATTGACACGCTTGGTATTAATGATGTGGGGTTAAAATGGCCTAATGACGTATTAATTGATCATAAAAAAGTCGCTGGTATTTTACTTGAAATAAATGGCGAATCCTCAGGACCGAGTAATGTTGTTGCGGGTGTGGGGCTCAACGTTCGTTTAGGTGCCGATGCGCTGGCACAAATTGACCAGTCATGCACCGATTTAGAATCGCACGTGCCGCAACCATTCCAACGAAATCAATTTGTCGTGTTACTGATTACAGAGTTATTATCCGTTTATCAACAGTTTTGTGAACATGGATTTGCTTATTTTCGCGATGAATGGCATAAATTTGATTTATATAAAGACCAATCGGTTAATTTAAGCTCAAGTACTGGTAATATTGCCGGGATTAACCGAGGCGTGGACATGCAAGGTGCCTTAAGGCTTGAACAGAATGGGCAAATCGCCAGTTTCCAAAGTGGCGAAATCAGTATGCGAGCAATCGACTAAGCAATGCCCGTAAACAAATGTTAATCTGGCGTCTTAGTTAAAATGTAGTCGATTAGTTATAAATTGTGGATGAGTGATAGTAGTCGATTAATGTCAATACTCGACTAATGTCAATAACCTTATTTGCTTTTGCCGCTTTAACCACAAACATTACGAAATGATTTTATTAATTGACGTAGGTAACAGTCGGATCAAGTGGAATGTCAAACCATCACTTATAGGGGCGTTTGTTGGGCCAACGGTATCTGTTCCGTGGTCTTATGAATCGTTGCTGTCATTATGTGGGTCTCATTGGCAGTCATTACATGGTCAAGTCACACAAGTATTGGTATCCAGTGTGGCCGGCCAAGTGGTACAACAAAATATCACGCAGTGGGTAGACAAACATTTGGGCTTGAATGCCGTATTTGTTCAAACCCAGCCGGCTCAATTGGGCGTGGACAATGGCTACCAAGATCACCGGCAGTTAGGCGTAGACCGGTGGTTGGCTATTCTTGCAGCGCACAACCAATGGCCTGATGAGGATGTCATCCTATTGGGTTGTGGCACCGCAATTACTTTTGATGCCGTTACCAGGCAAGGAGCACACCTTGCAGGCCCCATCATTCCTGGTAAAACGTTAATGATAAACTCGCTGATTGATGATACGGCTGATATTGCCAAGGCCATAAACCACGTCACTGATTCTTTGTGCCGCAATGAACTGCCCACGAATGATATGCCGACCCGAGAGGAGACCATTCCTAATGCGTCCACAAACCCGGTAGTACGTAATACTCAGGACGCCATTGTAACCGGCGTGCATTTCACCGTTGCCTATGCCGTTCGGGATATTATCTCGGCGCTTACCGTAGCACTCTCGACTGTAGCACTACCCACTGAACAAGGGAAAGCGCGCGCCTCCCGGGGTAATATAACGTTAATAGTGAGTGGAGGTGGTGCGTCGAGTATACTGCCAATGACGGGTATCGAAAACTATCAACTCGAAACTGACATAGTGCTTCAAGGTCTGGCACTAGTTGCCGCAAGTGAGATATGAAAGTACTTTTCCTTTTTTTTGCGGTTTTGAATATTGTCTTTTTTGTATGGCAGGCTGATGTATTTAACTTACAATCAACGGGCACCCCGGGTAAGGGGGCCAAAATGTCACAACATTCGAATGCAGAGACATTATTGTTATTGAGCGAGGCACCCGATCAGCAACCCAAACGTGTTGTTGATGAAAAGGCTACGGAAGAAACCGAAAAGCCCAACCTTAATAAGGGTGAAAGTGATACCGGTGAGCCTTCTTCGGTATCACTATCAGAAAATCAAGGTACAGAAAATCAAGGTACTGCGCAGAACTTTATCTGCTATGCACTGGGGCCCTTTGAAGGACTTGCGCAAGCCGAACCCATTTCAGCCAAGCTGAAGGGGTTGGGGGTCTCCACCGAAGAGCGCTTAATTACCAGGGAAATTCCCACGGGTTACTGGGTTTACCTGCCGCAATTTGATTCTTGGCGATTGGCAAAAGAAAAAGTCCTGGAGTTAGAAGATAAGAAAATTAAAGATATGTTTATCATGGGGCGGGGCACCATGAAAAATGCAATCTCACTGGGTTTGTTTAAAAATCAATCGGGTGCCCAGGTACGAGTCGATCAGGTGAAAGAATTGGGAGAAAACCCAAAAATTCAAGCGCAATATACCGAAGTCGAGAAGTACTGGATTGATATCTCCGTTGACGAAGCGCAAAAACAGGCCATTAAAACGATTGAAAAAATCGCTCAAACGTTAACCATACTGGAGTTAAACCCGCGTAAATGCGATTAACCTTAATATTCAATAACCTACAATGAAATCGTCATGACAAAAAAACACCTAAGGCGAGAGGGTTGGGGGTTGTTTCAAAGAATAGGCGGGGATTATTGCGCGGTAATTGCCAGCTCGGTTTAAATTGCGTAGAATACCGCCTCCTTCGCGTTGCTGGCGTAGCTCAGTTGGTAGAGCAGCTGATTTGTAATCAGCCGGTCGTAGGTTCGAATCCTATCGCCAGCTCCATTTAAATCGATGTGTCATTTTTCGGCATCCGTTGATCGGACAGCTGATAATGGCGGTGATGCCACCTGAAAGATATTGTTGGTACACGGTATTCAATACGGTATTCGATGCAGTCGCTCCAACCTCCCTATTTTCTTTACTTCGGCATTCGTTTCCCAGCACTTTTTTTAACGGTCTCGTTTCTGTAGCATTCAGTTATCGCATCCAGTAACCGCAAGCTTAAGGTAACAGGGTCTTTACCGAAAACTGCGCCAGGTTTTTTAGGGTGTTTTTGGAGTAATTTGCTTTAGCCATCACATTCATTCCTGTAATCAACGCCGTTACCTGCTCCGCTATCTGAGTGTCTGCGGTGTTTTTCGCCAACTCCCCTTCCCTGATGCCTTGTTTGATGCGCTCTAAAAGTGCTTTTGTTAACTGTTGCAGCGTCTTATCGAGCGTCGCTTTCGTAGCTTTATCGTGCTGGTGTCCTTCGAGCAAGGACAGTACCACCAGGCACCCACCAGGATTCGTTTTAGAAGAATTGAACTGTATCACGGCGTTTAGCGAATTATAGAGAGCGTCATGCACCGTTTCCGCTTGATCTAATATCTGTTGAAACTGACTTAACACGTTTTCCTGATAATAGGCCAATGCCAAACGGAATAGTGCGCGCTTATTGCCGAAGGCATTATAGATGCTGGTGCGTTTAAGCCCCATGGCATCCTCAAGTGCCTGTATCGACGTAGCTTCGTATCCGTTTTTCCAAAATTGCAGCATCGCGGCTTCCAACGCCTTACTTTCGTCAAATGCTTTTGTTCTTGCCATTTTTTTCCTGCCAGACCAATTAATGTTCCCTGATTATATATCGAACGGTACAAAAATACATTGACTTCGATGGTGATCCATTTTATTGTACTGATCGTTACATTAAAGGTGTGTGGCGATTAACTTTATTCAGTATGGAGATGAGAACCTATGGCAAACTATCAAAAGCACGATATTGGTAACCTCAATGACCTTGGGCAGCACGTGTTCGAGCCCGCCGAAGCGCCGATACGGCTGGAAGGTAAGGTGTTTTTAAAGGAGGTGCTGGGGTTAACCTCCATGGAGGCATCTATTAATAAGGACGCACCGGGTACCGGAGTGAATTTTTTCCACCGCCATCACAACAATGAAGAGTTGTATATTTTTATTGGTGGAAAAGGTGAAATGATGATTGATGATGAACGCATTAGCGTGCAAGAGGGTACCGCAGTAAGGGTCAAGCCTGAGGCAAGCCGGTCGTGGTGGAACACTGGCAGCGAAGATTTGTATTATGTCGTGATCCAGGCGCCGCACGATGGTTTTAAGGGTGAAACCTTCAAAGATGGTGAATTATTGGAAGGAACAGTGCCCTGGCGTTGAGATGGTTAAATGTCAGAGTTCCTGGACGTTGATGTTTTCAGGGACTCTGCGCATCATGAATTGTGCTACAAAAAAGTAACAGAGTTCTCCGGCACCAGATTGTGCTGTGCAGAATGTGCGTGTATGCAGTGAATCGATGGTAGCACCCAGGAATGGCCGCGGTACCAAACAAGGGATTGCTCCTCAGCGTCATTATTCCCACTCGGGGGCAACGCTAAAATGTTTTAGCAGTAGTTCGATGAATAACCGGACTTTCGTCGATAAATGTCGTCGATGAGAATAAACGGTATATAGGCCAAACGGCTGAATTTCACAGTCACCTAATTTGCCGATGATAAAGCAGTGGAAAAGGTCTTTAATAGTCTGGCGTTTTTAGAACAACAGCTGACCGAAGCAGACATTCGCACATTTGTAACCTTGATACGATTTGATGTTGCCTATTACGGTTTATTCAAAACCAACCTGGCACCGATACCAGACTACCCAAGGGTGCAGGACTACAATCAATCAAAGCAGTAAATCCAACCGGTATCATACCCAAATGACCTGGCATGAATTGCCACTTATTGCCTGGCGCTAAGACGGCGTAACATAACGGTTATTGCCACCTGCGGTTATCGGTGATTGCGTTTGATGGCAACAGTATCACATCAGGTTGTAGTGAAAATTCGGTGCTGAAACCAAAGCAGGGAGGGGTAGGCCGAAACCCATATCCAGAAAAACCGGTTCAGGCCAAACAGGCAGGCATTTGCAAAATGAAAGCTGGCGGCGATAACCAAGGCGATACCAAGGCTAGTGAGTGAGAGCAGCGAAATGGGGAAGAGCAGTTCAAACAGCATGACTCCCCAGGACATGACAAACAGTAACCGCGGTGATTGGGACCACAGCCGTAATGATTCACTGACCGGGTAAACGGAAAACTGAAAAACATCGCACAATGCGCGACCACTACGCCAATCCGGGTTTACTATCTTTACCCAGCCAGACATGAAATACGATAACACCAGTTGCAAGGCGAGATAACCAAAGGCAATTTCCTGCCAGCGTTGGCTGGGGGCAAACAGCACCAAGCACAGGCTGCACAGTACCAGCAAACTCATGCGGTCGGCTCCACCGTTATAGGGGCCCTGAAAACGGTGTAGTGTTACCACTGCCAGTAGTAGTAACAGCGCAGTAACCCAGGGCGTTTGAATGCCAAGAATAAGCAATATGGATAACAGCAGGCGTGGTATAAATAGGCGTCGTTCATTACTGGGTGACTTAAGGTGCTCGATACTCTGTTGGGCAAATGCAAAGCCCATCAGTATTTCCGTCAGGCGGATGGCATCGTCGAGACTCACGCCGTATCCTGCGCGGATAATGGCTGTATACGAGAGTGAAAGCTAACTTTTTGTTGCAGTGCTGAACCCTGCCGTTGTACCAATAACAGGCGAAATTGCAGGTGCGTTGCCGCCGTTATAGGGATAGTTGAGGTATCACGCTTTAGTTCATTGATAATTCGTGTCAATATTTCATTTTCATTTTCATTTACGTTTTCATTTATGGTTTCTTTTTTGTTGGCATCGTGCCGTGTTGGCTGTTCCAGGAGGTTCTCTGCACAGCTTATCAAAAACAGTGACTCATTCCATACTGGATTCCAGACCATGCGTTTTAGCATTTTGGCCAGCGATAATTGTGTCGGTCTTGGGCGAAATTCTTGCCACTCATATGGTGTTTCGTGTTCCGTACCCAATAGCGTGAATTGAATTCGTAGTGAAGGGCCGATAACGTCGAAGAAGCGCCAGGAGGGGAGTAAGGCCGGTAGCAGCAGTTTTAGTGTGCGCAACATGGTTGGAAATTACTAAATTAATCGAAATTTGTTGTTTGAATTTTTTGCGTCCGGTTTTTTTGATGTTGCTTAATGAGGTAAAGTGTAGTCTACCTATCGCCGTATCAGCGTATCATTTTAATTTTTTCTCCACTATTGGCTTAATCCCTTATAGGCCTGTGTGAGCGTTTTAATATTCAATTTTTTCATCGACAACATTGCCTGCATTACGCGCTGGGATTTTTTAGCATCGGAGTCATTCAGCATGTCGGCCAAGGTACGGGGAATAATTTGCCATGAAAGGCCGAATTTATCCTTAAGCCAGCCGCACTGTTGCGCGCTATCATTGCCACCTTCCGATAATTTTTCCCAATAATAATCAACGTTTGCCTGGGATTCGCAATTGACCTGAAATGAGATGGATTCGTTAAACTTAAATATCGGCCCGCCATTCAGAGCGGTAAACGGCTGCCCCTCCAGCTCAAAGGCCACGGTCATCACGGTCCCCGCCACTTTACCGTGATGCTCATACCCGGCTTCGCCATAATAATTAACATTCAATATTTTTGAATTGTTAAAAATAGCAGTATAGAACCTTACGGCGGTTTCGGCTTCATCGTCAAACCATAAAAACGGTGTGATTGTTTGAATGGTGTTCATACGTGCTCCTCTTGTGATGTTGGTATTGATGCTGCCGTTTGGGTAAGGCTTCGTTAACAGGCTTATTTATCCGCGCGCAGATCCACCAGCATGTTGAATCCACCCCAGAGCATACGCGCACCGTCAAATGGTAATGTTTTCGGGTCCATCATGTTAAGCAGGCGGGGATCGCTCATGACCTTGGCGTTTATGCGGTTGCGTTGCGCCCGTGATGTGTCAATAATCCACGAGAAAACTACCACTTCACCCGGTTTTAGTTTTACGCTTTGTGGAAACGAGGTGACTTTGCCGGGGTTAATATCATCGGCTACGCACTCAACATAATCCAATGCACCGTGGTCTTTCCACACTTTGCCAGCTTTGCGTGCCATACGCCGATAGGTGGGCAGATTTTTTTTTGGTACGGCGACTACAAATCCGTCGACATAACTCATTGTGTTTCTCCTTATTCACCGTGGTTTATTGTTTGCCGCAACCGTTTCACGAATCGGTCGAATGGGGCGGACCTCGATACTGCCCACTTTAGCCGGGGGAATGTTACTGGCAATTTGAATCGCTTCGTCCAGGTATACCAGACATAAATATTTCATGGTTCACTCCGTATAGGAACTGGGCTAAGGCAACTGGGCCATAGAGACCGAGGAAAGCCCATCAGGTTTTGTTTGCGGCCAGTTCCATATCCTTAAAACGATCAATAGCTGCGCTGGGCTCAAAGTCGTCCAGTTCAAAGAACTGGCGTACTTCAATTTCACCTTGCATGCCATTAATGGCTGGGTTGGGGTAACGTTTGGTCCATTCCATGGCTTCTTCCTTGGTTTTTACTTTAATGATGGTATACCCGGCGATGAGTTCTTTGGTTTCCGCAAACGGACCATCAACAAGCGTAGGTTTGTCGCCATCGTATTGGATACGCCAGCCTTTGCTGCTCGGTTGTAGGCCGGAGGCATCCACCAGCAGCCCGGCGTTGGCCAGTTCCTCGTGGTAACTGGCCATCCTGCCAATGAGTTTTTCATCAGGCATTTTACCGGTTTCGGAATCTACCGTGGCTTTAACTATTATCATGAAACGCATGGTTCAATCTCCTTCCTAAAAATAACAGGCCGCTTGCATGGCCGTTAGCGGCAGTAGGGCCCTCGTTTAGTGGCATACACTTAACGGCATAGGCGGCGCGCAACGCGGCCGCCCATGCACACGTCAACATGTCAGGCCTGGTTTGGGTCTTCAACATTCACCATCCATGACACACCGAAACGGTCGCAAAGCGTGCCAAAACAGGGAGACCAAAATGTTTTTTCGAGGGGCATTTGCACCTGCCCACCTTCCGCGAGCGCAGCGAAATAGCGCTTGGCTTCCGCTTCCGTTGCCACCGACAGTGACAAGGAAACCCCCAGAAACTCCGGTTGGCCTGAGGCTCCCGGTTGTTCTGCGCAATCACCATCGGAAGCCATTACGATAGATTCGCCGATACGAAAACTGACGTGCATGATTTTGTCTTCTGACTCAGGTGGTACCATGCCCGGTGGTAGTGGCTCGGGGCTGTCTTTATAGCGCATGAGCATCAGTTCCTCAGCGTCAACGGCGTTTTTGTAAAAGGTAAGCGCTTCTTCACAACGTCCATTAAATATCAGATAAGGTTGAATTAGCATGGTCAGTCCTCTTGGTGTGTGTATGTGTGGTGATTCCAATATGGTATAGGAAATTACCATTATAGATGACGCGTAATACGACATCCAGACGCGACGGCAACTCGGTGGGCGAGGGCACCACATAGGGGATTCGGGCATCGCGTATTTTGGCTTTAGCACGCACAATACGTTGCGCCAAGGTTGATGGACGCACCAAAAATGCATGGGCAATGGCCTCGGTGGTGAGGTCACACACCTCACGTAAGGTCAGCGCTACTTGCGTATCCGATGACAAAGCCGGGTGACAGCAGGTAAAAATTAACCGCAGCCGATCATCGTCTACCGAATCGCTGTCTGACATGTCATCCTCGCTGGCGATTAGGGCCAGTTCATCAACGTGCTCGAGTGAATCGAAGCGCTTGTTGCGACGCAAGCGATCAATGGCCTTAAAACGGCCCACGGATACCAGCCATGCCCGCACATTGGCGGGCACGCCGTCCCGTGGCCACTGTTCCAGTGCGGTGCGAAACGCATCATGCAAGGCCTCTTCAGCCAAGTCAAAATCACCCAGTAAACGAATTAAGGTCGCCAAAATGCGGCGAGAATCCTGGCGGTACGCCGCGTCTACCTGCCTCCGAATGTCTTCACTGGCCGATCCGTTCATGCGGTGGACGTTATTAGCCGGGTTGTTCAAAAAACGCAATGGGCCGTACTTCAATACCCCAGCCTACTTGTTCGCCCAGGTTTGCCGCCGGATGTTTGGAAGCAACACGAATGGCGTCATTTAAATCCCGCGCCTCAATAATAAAAAATGCGCCCACCTGTTGTTTCGTCTCAGCATAGGGACCATCGGTGACATTGGGGTTGCCCTGTTGTGGTCGTATACTGGTGGAGGCGCTGCTTGCGTCGAGTGAACCCACCAGCAGCAGCTGGCCACTGTTTTTAAGCGCCTGGTCATGGCGCTGGCAGGCATCCACCAGCGCATCCAGCTCAGGTTTGGGCAGGGTGTCAAATTTCTTTTCATTGAAATAGGCTAAACAGAGGTATTTCATCGTATGCTCCTGCATCGGGGATTGTTAGTGACTATATCAACGGGTCGATTAGGGAATAGCAATATCGACAACCCTAACAAAATAAGTGCTAGCCAGGCAGGCGAAGAACTGCCGGACTATATCATCAATTTGTATAATATAGTCGGTATAAATAACATACATCGCCATTCATGCTTGCCGTTGACGATTGTAATGAGTGTTGCTATGAATGTTGCCTCTGAATATTGTCTTTAGTGGCCATAACGCTACCGTTTTTTAATTGAACATGGCAGTAAACCTGCGCTGCATTTCTTCGGGGGAGACTTTTTCTATCTCGTGTCCAATGATCCATTCGTGCCCAAAAGGATCGCGAATGGTACAGCTGCGTTCACCATAAAACTGGTCGGCGGCCTCACGAACGATGGTAGCACCAGCAGCGACGGCTCGTGCGGCCAATTCATCGGCATCGTTAACATGCAGGTGTATCGCTATGCCATTTGCCTCCGTTGTTTGTGGCCCCAGAATACCGTGTTCGGGATACGCTTCAGAGAGCAACAACACGATATTGCCAAGTTCGAGTTCAATGTGCCCGATTCGACCATTGGGTTGGTTCGGTTAAGCGAAACGTCTCTTTTGCGCCAAACACGGATTTATAGAACTCAATCGCTGCAGTGGCCCCTTTTACACGAAGGTAGGGAAATACTTCATTGATCACGTTGTCAGTTTTTCTCATCGGTGATACTCCACGCGTAATAACTAACTCGATATAAACCAGCACTTGGTTTGTCGGTTCACTTTTTTATACTAGTGAAACTTTATGTCAGTTAATCGCCGAGTCTTTCATATTTTCAGGGTTAATGATAGTTACTTTCTGAGCGCCTTGGTGGTCGTAATAAAGCGCCGAAAGCTCAAGCATCTAAGGGACGATATTGAGGTGGTTTACATATATAGTTTGTAATGAATTTGGTTGGCCTCGGTAGGTAAAAAAGCTCGCGAACGGCATGATCCCTGGGGTTGCGTTTACCGTCCATAGGGAGTAAGTGTGCTGCATTTGGTCAATTGAAAGGCCTCCACGCCCAATTGATCTTCTTGCGGCACAATAGCCATTGGGTTGTAGGTTGATAGGAGGGGGCAATCCCAACGCTATCGTTTCACTTGCCATCAACTTTTTTAGTCAACGCATCACAAATAGTGGTGTTCACACTGTGTTCGTCATCGATTAACAATAGTGCATTAATTCGTTATATCACCACCATTTTCTATTCGCGTGGGTTTTGTTAAATACCTTTACCCAACGAGCTATGGTGACAGAAGAATTTATGGGGAAATAATGTTTCGGTTCCAGTTATCGAGCTTGGGCGATGGAGCGGTGCACAGGCCATGCGTCAAAATAGGCAATGGATAACCGTGACAAGTGCCAAACTCAACGCCTGTAGTTGCTGTAGTTGATTGCGGCAACAAGAGGCAATGTTTTGAATATGCTTGAATTTTTCCATTTTACGGTTACTGCTGGAGTGTATGCGATAGGACTTACCGAGCCACCCTGATTGCCTGTCTGGTTTCGCAAAAACAGTGCCCTTGGGTATCCTGCATCCGTTATCGTCGTGCTGCGCAGTGCATTAGTGTTTTTTTTCTACATGGTGGTAAACAAGAAAAGTAAGCGTTGCCGCGAATGATGGACTAACACGAAAATTGAGTTTTCGTTAGGTTTATTGTCTCTTTGTGAGTATTTTTTGCCCATTACCTGGGTTGGTATTGGCAGGTTTAACTCTTCATCTTAACAGTATAAGATAATGCCCTAATACTTTGTTTATCAATTAACTGTTACAAGGAGGCTGCTATGCGGTTCAACATGTTTATGTCAGCGGTAACTGGTGTTTTATTGATCATGAATGCAGGGGTCTATGCTGCTGAGGACTGGTCTGCACTATCAAAGAAAAAGCAAACGAAACTGGGTTTGTACATGACTCCCACTCAAGCTTATGAGCATATGCAAAAGGAAGGTGATAAATCATTATTTCTAGATATCCGTAGTCGGGCAGAAATTAATTTCTTGGGTAGCCCCACTTCCATCGACGCCAATGTGCCTTACATGGAGCTTAACGAATGGTATGCCTGGAATGAAAAGAAAAATGATTTTAAAATGGATGTTAATTCAGATTTTGCCAAGTCGTTGTCCAAACGGCTAAATGACAAAGGCTTAACTAAAAATGACACCGTTATTCTGATCTGTCGCTCGGGTACACGCAGTTCAAAAGCGGCTGATTTGTTGGCTGACCTTGGTTATAAAAAGGTTTACAGTGTCGCGGAAGGGTTTGAAGGTGATAAAGCCAAGTCTGGCGTAAGCAAAGGACAACGAACCGTTAATGGTTGGAAAAATATCGGGCTTCCCTGGTCGTATAAATTGGTTAAAACAAAGATGTATAAAATTGGTGGTTAATAACCTGGGCGGTTAGGTGTTTGTTTTTCCACTGTAATTGATAGGCGATAGGATTTTATATCTATCGCCTTTTATTTTGTTCTTTCGAACGTCGAGTTTACCCACCGGCCATCCTGCTACCGCTGATAGTTATACTGGCATTGACGGATATTGAGCTGCTGGTTGTCGTTATAGTTCTGTTTTTAAAGAATAAATTTCAGGATGATGATTGGTGTCCGTTCCGTTGGTACCGGTGCTAGCCCCATTGTGCTACTGGTCGTATACCGTGGGAACGGATACTTTTGTGATGAATGAGTGATTGTTTATGGATGGTTCTGACATAAGCTTTAAAAATATCATACTCTTTGCTTAATGTAATTTACAGATAACGGTGATCTATGAAGACAAAACCTGGAAAATTCTGGCAGATGCTCGCTGCGCCCATGTTCACGATTATGGTCGGGATATTAATGACGTATTGGTTGATAGGACCAGCGGTCGGTAATGCGGCAATGGAAAAACAGCCCATGCAATCAACCGGGTTGCATACGGCGACCTTCGCGGGAGGATGTTTCTGGTGTATGGAAAAGCCGTTTGAGGTGTTAAGCGGGGTATCAGATGTGGTTTCCGGTTACATTGGTGGGCATGTAAAAGACCCAAAATACGAACAGGTATTGGCGGGAATCACCGGGCACGTCGAAGCGGTACAAATCTCCTATGACCCAAGCATTATTTCTTATAATAAACTACTGGATGTGTATTGGCGCCAAATTGACCCAACGGATGCTGGCGGCTCATTTGCCGACCGAGGTGAACAATACAGGTCAGTTATTTTTTATCATGATGAACAACAAAAGGCCCTAGCATTACAATCAAAACAGGCGTTGGATGATGCTGGAATATACCCTAAGCCGCTGGTGACAGAAATACTTGCGTCTAAGGCGTTTTATCCCGCTGAAGCTTATCATCAAAACTATAATCAAAAAAATCCTATACGGTATAAATGGTACCGCTATAGGTCCGGGCGTGATCAGTACCTGGCAACAGTTTGGGGAAAGGAGGCGGAAATGAAAATGGACATGAAGGTTGGTAGCAATAAGGTTGATAACTATAAGGTTGATAACAACACTCAGACGGTAGCGCATCATACTGGCGCCGCGTTTATAAAGCCAGGCAAGGAGGTGCTTAAAAAAAGTCTGACTCGCTTGCAGTATAAAGTAACCCAGGAAGATGGCACCGAAAAACCGTTCGATAACGCCTATTGGAATAATAAACGCAGTGGAATCTATGTTGATATTGTGTCGGGTGAACCCTTGTTTAGTTCTACGGACAAATACAAATCCGGAACGGGTTGGCCCAGCTTTACTAGGCCTATTGCTGAGAATGTCGTGGTGGAAAAGCAGGATGGTAAACTATTTTTTGTTCGAACGGAGATTCGAAGTCGGATAGCAGATTCTCATCTTGGTCATGTATTTGATGATGGCCCAGCACCAACGGGTAAACGTTATTGCATGAACTCGGCGGCATTACGTTTTATTCCCAAAGAAAAGCTACAAGAGGAAGGTTATGCGCAATATTTAAAACTATTTTCGGACACGTGAGAATCGGAAGCGTAATGATTAGCCCAGCTAACACTCAGTGAATAATGGCTTTTATCAACAAGGCCACCAGCACAGCTGCACTTGCCGACAATAACGTACCTATTAAGACGTATTCGGCAAATTCACGTTGATCCAGGTCTTTAAACCGGGTAAAGCCTTTTGCGGCGATGATGAACGCGATAGCCGTATATTGCGATACGATGACGAAAAAGAATATCAGCATGCGCTCCAAGATGCCGATAAAGCGCCCGGCATTGTATTCTTTACTGTCTACCACGGCGGCCCGGGGTTGGTCAGGCTCAGATACCGTAATGAGGGGGATAAGATGAAAAGCTGAAAAGATATAACGAATAAAAAAATTAGCTTCAATGGTTACCAACAGTGAACCCATTATTATGGCATTAATCTTTAACCAGCCTGCATCATTGAGCGCGGCTAAAATGAGCGTATAGTCATTTAATGGCTTTAATGTGTCAATTATGGTTTGGTTAAATCCGGGATTGAAGGGTGCGGAGAATAGTACGCTAAAAACCACACCAAATAAGAGTAGCGTGGAGAATCGAAACCCGTATATAGCCTCTCGTCGCGCACTCTCTCTGTAATAAAGTACATAGTTGATGGCTAACAGGGTTATTGCTAACACTAACCAAGTCCAGGTGAGTGTTAACATCAGGCAAAAAAACAGTTGTGACGCACTCATCATCAACCAACGTGGTTTGGTTAATGGTTGGTCGCTGAAAAAAACCAGACGGCACAACATAACCATTCCTGAAATATAGAGAAACTCGTGATTCATTTTTTACGTTGTTGCGCTACAGCGTCATTAATAATTTTTTCGATATCCATTAACAATTGATTGATTACTTTTAATTCGCCGTGGTCAATTGTTTTATAAATGGCCTTATCCGTCAGCTCAAGTTTCCTGGTCATGTTTGCAACGGATATCCCTTGTTGCAATAAACGGAACACACTTAAGCGCGAAGCTTTCCATTTACTGATATGATGCGACACTAAAAACAAACTATTGTTCACGATGTTTTGCTGGCTTTCCAACAAACCGTTGGTGGTAAATAAATAGTCAGAGGTTTTTAACTGGTCGATGCCTTGCCGTGCCAGGTAAAACGCCGGTCCATCCATGCCGATTGCCTGTTGCCGGTTGATGGGCGTGTCAATGGTGCCTACCCCAATGGAAAAACGTATTTGCTCAGGATATAAGGCCAATATTAAACTCATTACGTCGATAAACAAGTCATCAGCCTGGTTAAATACGGCCTGAAATTCGTCCCCTAACGTGATTGTATACGGAGACACCAAATGAGGGTTTTTCCGGTTACGTTGTCGAATAACTGCTGTTAAGGCCTTCTGCGCGGCTGATCGGTCTTTGATTTTTCGTGAAGCAACGATGTCGGCAATTAATACGATTTTTTGCATACGCATAAGTAGTTAAAAAGGTAGAATATTGTGTTTTCAACCAAATTAGTAGTAAATAAATAATTCTACCATTATAGTTGAATGGGGTGGCTTGTCAATGACGCCTTATCTAATGAAAATAGATTCTTTCAGTTTCACCACCAGAGGAATAACGCGGGCTGACTGCCGCATTTAGAGCCCTCAACGATTAGCACTTTTTAACCGCTAGGGCTTATCGACCAGGGTTTATCGACTAGAGCTTATCGAGGATGCCGCAATGCTGTTTGTATCTTAATCTAGCTTTAATTGTTGGTAAGATCACTATCGTTGATGTCATTGTAAACACAGAGGTAAGATGACCCGTCGTAAGGGGCGGGAAGTTGAAACACAACTTTCCCGGCAACGTTTTTCGGGCTGGTGTCTTAAGCACTAGGTTAAACCGTATGGTTTGGCCTCACCTGTTCCTGTCGCCGTAAAACGAGCATAAGTATCATTTGGGAAAGTTGTGTTTTGCTTAACGTTGCAGTGCAATGATGTCCTTAGTGGTGCTTGCAGACCGCTTTAAGCGTGGTAATGGCCTCTTCATACGATAAATCAGCCGGATGTGAGTTTTTTGATTTTCGTGCACAGCTAACCACATCATCGATGGATAGAAAGCCGGTAATGTGTTGTTCACTACGATCTAATACGGGTAAGCGCCTTACTTTATGTTGCTTCATGGTATTTAAGGCCATTTTAATGTCGTCGGTATCATGGCATGTGAATAACGGTCGGTTATTGAGCGTTTCCCGAGTGGTAAGTTCCCATAATGCTTTGTGGTTCAGCGCACTGCTCATGGTAATGTCGCGGTCGGTGATGATGCCAATGGGGAGGTTGTTGTCATCTGTTACAACGATGGAGCCACAATCGTTATCCCACATCATCATTGCGGCAGCGTCCAGTGAGGTATTTGGTCCACAAGTTTGCACGTTGGTTACCATTGCATCGGATACTTTCATGGGGTTTTCTCCTGTTCGATTTATAGTTGATCGCTAATTATTGAACGGCATAGCTTAGGCAGTGGATGTCAGTACGTTGGTAGCCGATGCGAATGGCGTCCATGGAGCATTCGAAATTTTCGTTGTGCCTGCAATTGGTTACTTTACATGCACCTACCCCAGCAGTTTGTTGGCTGTGTTTCGCATGGGTCGAGCTTTCAAAAAAGGTATCGCAACGAGGGCCGGTCGCTTCACCGATAGTGATCGCAAGGGCATGGCAATCATTATTCGTGTTGTAAGCGCACGTGTTCACATCGCATTCATTGACAATAGGCATATTGATTGTGAATTGCATATCACACCTCCTGGGTGGATGGGTTGTTTGAAAAATAAACGTAGAAATTACAATACCTTTATTGTTGGTAGCCGCACTTGGTGGTTGATGTTGGCTGGTGTTACCCGAAAATATGTGCATAAAGGTTCGTTTACCCCGTGGCACTGGCCACGCACACTAAAAACGGGGAGGGTAACAAAACGAAGGGGGGTGTGTATTGAGCCAGATCAGGAAGAGGGTATGTTTTTTATTATTTTTTTGCTTGTTTTTGGGTCGATGTCGTTCGGGATGCTTGATTTTAGAAAAGCCAGTTGGATCATAAAAGCCTATACACGCACTCAACCATTATGCTGCTTAAGACGCGACGCTAGCCGATCAATCTCTTGCCTGGTATTTTGTGCCCAACGGATTTTTTCGGGTTAAAAAGAAATTCCTAGATTCATTTTTACGATGGCGCCGGAGGGGTACCATTTTAAAAAAGATTCGGCGTCTTCAATATCCTTACGGTCCTCTTCGTTTTCGGCAAACTGCACCGCACTTTGTTCTACCTTTGCGTTGAAGGGGATGTCGATGGCGATCCAATCGAGGGTAATCGTATATTTTTCTTTCCACTGCCATTGATTTGCCAGCCCCAGACGCAGTAAAGGCGCGCTAAATTCGCTGACCGCCAGCGAGTAATCACCGGTGGCTAAGTCAAATAAGTCACGGGCAAGTCGGATGTCGAGGTTACGTTTACCGATCCCCATAATAAAATTGAAGCTGCCTCGGTCACTTGGAAAATAACGGGCCTGGAGGGCGAGCTTTTGCTCGACGGATTCGCCAACTTCAAAGCCAAAAATACCAATGGAGAATTTTGAGCGTAAGTATTCCAGTTCCAATAACCAGTTAGGACTGGCGACATAATAAGCAGATACGCCATATGCCATGGGAAAGGGTAGTGAAACGGGGGAGAGCATTGCCGTTATGCCAAAACGGTTATCGGTACGGTAATGGCTTTTTTTGCGGCTGCTTTGTGCCTTGGGTTCGTTAGGATGGGGTGGGGGATTCGGCGTCAGGTTTTCATTGCTGGCTAAGCGTAATCGTTGATGATGTTGCCGTTGATCGCGGGCTTCGCCGAATTGGGGAGCGCTGCTGCTGTTGTTACTGTCACTACTACTGTCACTATTACTGTCATTATGACTATCACTGTTACTATAATCGCTATCGCCACTATAGCGTCCGGTAAAACGGTAGTCGTTTGTATTTAACGCACCGGCAGTATCGCTGGCCGAAACGGCAGGGACTGTACTGGCAGTGGTCATGCTGGCAATGGTAGCATTGGTAATAGTCACACTGGTAATGGTAATGATCACTAAGCAGAAGCGAAAAAACATTAGGTCTCCTCGGTATTTTTAACAAGCCGTCTACAAAAGGATGCTCACAACAAGCCACTATTTTTAACATTGCCGTTAATGGCTCTGTTAACTACCTTGTTGGTTCACTGGGGGCAGTGATGCCATCAACGCATTGCTTGCCAGAAAGGGGAGGGCTGTAAGCCGCTTATTGTGTTTGTTTGGATGGTCATTGTATGTTGTTCGTTCTTGCGGTTGCAAGTGAAATTTAGTGCGATATGACGTGTTGTCTGTGCCGTGTGTGCGACTGGCGTATGCTGATCAACCCTGATTTTTGCCGTTATGGCCTATGTACGGCTGATGCGAGCTTTATCCCGTACCAAGGTGCCGTTACGATAGTCGGTAAAAGCGTGTTCAATTTCTTCGCGGGTATTCATTACAAACGGCCCATGTTGAATAATAGGTTCATTAAAAGGTTTGCCTGCCACTAGTATAAAACGTGCGCCATTGTCGCTTGCGTTGACGCGAACGGCGTCACCGTCCCCCAGCAAAGCAACGGTATGCTGGGGTAAAATACTATCGTCGAGCAGTGCTTGTCCTTCAAAAACATACACAAAGCCTTGAAAAGGTGCGCTGAGCGTGTGAGTAAACGTTTGGTCTTTGCCAAGCGTAACATCCAGATACTGCACATGGCTATTCGGGTCATTAACGGGGCCAGCGTGGCCCTCGTAGTTGCCACTGATTATTTTCACCTGAAGCCCCGGGGTATCGATCACAGGAATGGCGCCGGGGGAAAACTCCTGGTACTCGGGAGCGCTCATTTTTTGCTGAGCAGGCAAATTAATCCAAAGCTGAAAACCGCGCATTAATCCGGCGGATTGCTGCGGCATTTCAGAGTGTATCACGCCACTGGCCGCTTTCATCCACTGCACACCGCCTGATTGTAAGTTACCCTTGTTGCCCATGCTGTCTTGGTGCAACATATGGCCATTTATCATATAGGTGAGCGTGATAAAACCTCGGTGGGGGTGGTCCGGAAAACCGGCAATGTATTCGTCAGGGGTGTCGCTACCAAAGTGGTCCAGCATTAAAAATGGATCAAGATGACGCAGCGCGGGTGTGCCAATGGTGCGGTGTACGGTTACACCGGCACCTTCCGCGACGGGGGTGGCCGGAATAATTTGTTTTAATGCGCGAAATTTCATCGTCTGTTTCCTGTTGTACGGATGTTATTGGTCAGTGGCAAGCACGTTGTATATCCGTTTGGATCCGGCATATAATCGGCTACATAATCGGTTATGTATAAATAACCGCCTTAACACTCATATCACCACCATCACCGTTTAGTCGCTAAAGCGGTTGCGATCGTGGCCAGCTTGATAATCAATGTCCGGTCCCTTGGGAATAATACGGGTCGGGTTAATCGACTCATGGCTCCAATAATAGTGCCGTTTAATATGGTCTAGGTGAAATGTGTCAGAAATGCCAGGGTGTTGATACAAGTCCCGCAGATAATTCGACAAATTCGGGTAATCTACTATGCGTTTCAGGTTACATTTAAAATGCCCCACATAAACGGCGTCAAAGCGCAGCAACGTTGGCAATAAGCGCCAGTCCGCTTCGGTTAAGGTATTACCTACAAGATAGCGTTGTTGTCCCAAACGATTCTCAAGTTCGTTTAGCGCGGCAAACAAGGTATCAAAGGCACGATCATAGGCGCTTTGGGTGCTGGCAAAGCCACAGCGGTAAACCCCATTGTTGATGTTATGGTAAATAAGCTCATTGATGGCATCTATCTCTGGGCGCAGTGCCTTAGGGTAATAATCGGTTTTGACATCGGTATAGGCATTAAAGGCTGTGTTCAACATGCGAATGATCTCGGAGGATTCATTATTAACAATAGTGTGTTGTTTTTTATCCCACAGCACCGGCACCGTCACAATACCCGAATAACGGGGTTGGGCCAGGGTATACACCTGATGCATAAAATCAAAGTTATTTAAATCATCTGCGGTCGCCCCCGGAAAGCCACGATCAAATTTCCAGCTTTCCGGTCCCATGTCAGGGTGCACAACGGATACACTGATAATGTTTTCCAGTTCTTTTAGGGTCCGAAATATCAATGTGCGATGTGCCCAGGGGCAGGCATATGATACATAAAGATGGTATCGCCCCGGCTCAGCGACAAACCCACCGATTCCACTTGGGCCTGGTGCGCCATCTGCCGTGACCCAGTTTCGGAATACCGAATCAAGCCTGACGAACTCCCCCTCCTTTTGTTCTGCATCAAGCCAGTCGCCTTGTAATACACCTTCTTTTACTAAACTCATTTAATTCTCCGCCTGTTGGCTTTTAGTTGTTGTTGACCATAGTTGTTGTTGACCATAGTTGTTGTTAACCGTAGTTATGGTTAACCATAGTTGCCGTTGATGAAAATTACGGTCGATGAAGAGTGTTGCTCATGAGAACAAAAGCACCTTACCGATCATGCGCGGCAATAACGTTGTGTGCAACCTTCTGTGTCATCAGCCGCAGCACCAGCAAGGCGGCGTTGACGGGCTTTTGCTGTGCCTTGAGCCGTGGTGGTGCGATACCACAGTAGAAACAAGCCAATGCTAAACAGTGCCGCGATGAGTGAGGCGTTAAAAATAGCAGATAAAAGCACAATGACTGCCAGTACTAACGCTGTCGCGGCAAGTTGCCAGCCAATGGCCAGCAGTAAACCGCCAACGATGCTAACCAGCGCTGTTACCAGTAAGGCATAATCCGCTTGTGAAATCGCCGTGACACTCAGGTTATGGGACAGGGTATCAATGCCACTGATAACCAGTATGTAGGCGAGCGCTAAACGCACGCTAAGTTCAGAGAATGTTGCCATTATTATGCCTCTTGTTTCGGCTGATTAACGTTATGTAAAACGATTTTGCCTCACCTAGCCGACCCCTCGGTATTAGCGATGGTGTCGGCGTTGGAATCCTTAATTGATCTTATAATTTATGCTGTTGCACCGGCATGGCCATGCGTCATTTGTCGTTGCCGTGATCGATGGTTATCCACGCTGAAATACCCCGCGCCATTGGCCGCCAATAACAACAAGCCACCGGTAATGGCCCCGTTTTTCATGAACATTATCATGTGTGTCTGGTCCGCAAAATTGGCGTGAAAAATAATCGCCGAAATAATAGTAAAACCCGCCAGCCCCAGCGCGGCCCACCGCGTTTGCCAGCCTACAATCAGCATCACGGCAGCAACAACTTCAAGCAGGATAACCGCGGGCAGTAATGCGCCGGGAACCCCCATTGCCTCCATGTATGCTTGTGTCCCAGCATATTGGCCGATTTTGCTGAGACCCGATAATAAAAAGATATGAGCGATAAAGAGACGTGCGACGGGGTTTAAGAATTTTTCCATGATAATTTCCTTTAATTTTATAGCGTTACAATTTTTTTAGCTTGAATGTTAGTTTGAGCGTGGGTCGATTGGTGTTTTTGCTGTGCATTGATACTTATTATGGCTTTAATTTTTCGATATAAAAGTCTAAAATATCGGCTTTAATTATCTAAAAAATAGAAAGGAATGCCGATGAACCCACCCCGTGGTACCCTGGAGCAGTGGCGCGCATTACAGGCCGTGGTTGAGTATGGCGGTTATGCGCAGGCCGCCGAGCAACTGTTTCGCAGTCAATCCACGGTGAGTTATGCGGTTGCGAAGTTACAGGAATTATTGGGTATTAAATTGCTCGAAGTTCAAGGGCGCAAAGCGGTATTGACAGAAGCGGGTGCCGTATTGTTACGCCGCTCGCAGCAGCTGCTAAAAGATGCCGCCGAAATTGAGCAACTGGCAAGCCAACTAAATCAGGGACGTGAGGCGGAAATTCACTTTGTAGTGGATGCAGCGTTTCCCACTACCATGCTCATGCAGGCATTAAAACGCTTTGCCCCCCTTAGCCAGGGCACCCGCGTGCAGCTTAAAGAAGTGGTGCTGTCCGGTGGTGTGGAAGCACTAATGGAGGGTAAGGCCGATTTAGTCATATCTGGCAGAGCGCCGCCGGAGTTTCTTAGCAACGACTTGCTGAATGTGGGCTTCATCGCCGTTGCGCATCCCGATCATGTTCTGCATCAACTTAAACGAACCGTAACCGTGAACGATTTAAGCCGTGAGCTTCAGGTGGTTATTCGCGATTCCGGTGTTAAGCAAAACATCGACTCAGGATGGCTGGGCGCGGAACACCGCTGGACCGTCACCAGTCTTCAAAGTGCCGCTGCCGCCGTTACGGCAGGGCTGGGGTTTGCCTGGTTGCCGCAACACGAAGTGCAACACAAACTCGACACCGGCAGCCTGAAAGTGCTGCCACTGGATGAAGGCCAGGACTACTGCGCCAATTTAAAACTAATTTTTGGCAAACCTGGCAACATCGGGCCTGCTACCCGGCAGCTGGCCGACATATTGTTTGCTGTTGCGAGTGCCGATAAATAACCTGATATTATTGACCGAATTAAAAAATAATCATTGTGTTTACAGAATTAAAAACAACCACTGTAGCTCGTATTGGTTAAAAGAGTCACCACCTTTTATTTCGTTCCTCGCAGACTCCAATATCAGGGCATTGTTTTCCGAAAAATTATAGCGCAGCGCAGCGACGTTTCGGGTTGTTTCTTTAATGCCCAATAACGTGAAATAGCCCGCATTAGCATCATGCTTAAAGAACTCGTGGCGTAACGACAGTGTGAATTTTGATCCCATATAGATACCCAATTGGGCGTAATAAGCGTCTGCGTTATAAGTGTCGGGGTTGGGGGTATAGCGAGCGTTATTGATACCCTTATTGTCATCAATGCTCATGTGATAATATTCAGACAGCAGGTAAAACCAGTCATTACGGTAACGAAAATCCACGACAGCGATTTTCTGCTCAAACAATATTCCGCCGCGATCCAGTAAGGGCTGGTTCTCAGGCAAGGCGTCTGCGTCAGGGTCAGCTGACTCCGAAATCAGGCTATGCATATACGAAAGACCAACGCCGAGCCGGTGGTCTGCAGAGGAGAGCCCCACCCGCGAGGTGAAGGATTTATCCGTTGCCGGATCCTGGAAATTATTGGCTTTCAGCTCATAAGTATCGACATGTTCCTCGGACGTGGAGTCGATGGAGGATGTGCTGGCAATTCCCAATGTATAATCGAGGTTATACGATTCGGTATTGTGTTCGCCGGTAACAAAGGCACCCACCGCATGAGTCGGGAAAATTCCTGAATGGGTATCCTCAAAATCCAGAAAAAATGGCCGTGTTACGGTATCTTGTAGCAGTAACCCATGATGAAAGGTCCAGATCCAGAATCCGATCGGTGTGTGTACCTTTCCGGCCGAGACTTGGATGCTTTCAGTGATCGTGCGGCTTAGGCGAAAACGTTCAATATCCACTTCAAATCCGTGGCCCTGGTCCTCGAATACAATTTCGGCGACCAGGGTGGTTTTGTCGTCAACATCCTGATTGGTAATAAGATCAAACTCCCCAATGGAAAAGGAGTGATTACTGGCATCCCGATTGGTATCGCGTAAGCTCATGTCACCAAACAGGCTGAATTCAACAGCAAGACCGGGCTGGCTACTGACAACAAACAGCGCCATGCCAAGGATAGTATGGATTTTTTTCATTATGATTGTCCCCCGACGTAATGTCGTATTCGTTATTATTAGTGATATATACCCGTAGTGACTAAGATTTAGGTGTTAAGATTGAAGTCTTGCATCGCACCACCTCTGCCGCTCATCGCTTCGAGGAAGTTGGTGTTTATGCGATTGATTTAGGCCCTTGGTTTAAATACCTATACCGGTCATCAACGTCCAACATGGTACGACGTGTACGGTTTAATGAGTGTTAGCCACCGTTCAACGTCGTCAAAAAGCAGATCATTATTTCAGTCCGGTGTAATATTTTATCCGTCAGCGTTCCCGAGCAATATAACGGGCGCGATCAGCACGCCGCACCTCATTTATGGCAGGTAATAACGGAATACTGTCTGACATAAGGGCTTAACAGAATAAGGGCTTCACCGCAACATTAACAGAAGCATTAGCAGAATACGCAGCCGCCTATTTCTCGTTGTGCTTTTTTATGCCCCTGGGCGGCCGCCTTGCGTAACCATTTTACGGCCTTGGATGTGTTTTGACCCACACCCAAACCGTTTTTATACATGTTGCCAAGCATATATTGCGCTTTTTGGTCGCCCCGGGCAGCAGCAATTTGATACCATTTGGCGGCTTCGGAGTAATCTTTCTCAAGCCCATCCCCTTTATAATAAACATCTCCCAGCGTCAGCGAAGCCATCATATGCTTGCTTGTTGCCGCCAGCGATAGCCATTTAATAGCCTCAAAGGGATCTTTCCGCACTTGTTCACCGTTTAAATACATAATGCCTAGTTGGTACTGCGCTTCCGTATCTCCGCTTTCAGCCGCGAGCCGTTGCGGAAGTTCTGCTGCTCCCATACCCTTATCTTTTGAGGGGCGGGGGGGCGGTTGCAGGGTCTCCGTTTGAAAATACGCGCGTAGCAAATGGTTAGCGTTGGTTACGCCGCCGTCTGCGGCTTTAAACAACCAGTGCTTGGCTTGTTTGGGGTCAGGGGTAACCCCGATGCCTTCTTTATACATTTTGCCCAGTTGATATTGCGCTTGTGGGTTATTCTGCTCGGCAGCTTTTTTAAGCCAAGTGGCCGCTTTTTGCGGGTCTTTTCCGATACCTTCACCATTAACGTATCGCATACCCAGCTGGTACTGGGCATTGGGCTCTCCCTTTTCCGCCCGTTTAGCCAGGTTGGTTTGTGGTTGTAGCAATTGTTTTTTTAATAACTGGTCCAGATCCCGTTGAGCTTCCAGTACACCCCAGCCCGCGGCAAGGCGAAACCACTTAATGGCTTCACTTTCGCTTTTTGGTAACCCCATGCCGCCTCTGTAAATGATGCCCAGCTTGTGTTGTGCACCCGCATGTCCTTGTTCCGCGGCCTGGCGTAGCCATTCTGACGCTTTAATGGGGTCCTTTTTGAACAGTGTTGATCCCTTTAACAGCTCAGCACCAAGAAAATATTGCGCGTCCACATTACCGGCATTGGCTCCCTTGAGTAGGCGTTCTTTTTGGCTTAATTCAGGGCTTTGCACGGTAGCCGGTTTGCTGTTGCTGGCGGTGGTCTGTTTCGATGTGGCGACGGATTTCTTTTTAGCACTGGCGATCTGCGTTTTGTTTTTCGAAAAGGGATTCGCGCCACCGGTTTTTTGCAACAATTGCTCAAGTTCTTTTTTTGCTCGAGGGTGGCCGTTTTCCACTGCGGCCACTAACAGGGCTTTTCCTCGCGTCAGGTCCCGGTTTACGCCTCGGGCATCAATGTACATATTGGCCAACTCAAATTGCGCGCTGCCATGTTCGTGATTGGCCGCTTTTTCCAGCCATTGTCGGGCTTGGGCAAGATTAGTATGGCCTTTGGTGTGTAGATAGAGTTTGCCCAAATTAAACTGGGCATCCACAATATTTTTTTTTGCAGCGTAAGTGAATAATCTGATTGCTTCAGGGATATTTTTGGTAACAACCGCATCATCTAAATAAAGTTTCGCGAGTTCATATTGCGCCTTAACATGATTTTGGTCGGCCGCTAAGGTTAGCCACTGAAAGGCTTCTTTGGGGTCCTTGGCGACAACTTCACCCTTTAAGTACTTCATGGCTACATAGTATTGGGCAAAAGCATCGCCACTTTTTGTTGCAATATCACGCATACTTTCAATGGATGTGCCAGGGCTTGAGGCATAACAGAGAGAGGTGTTACCCAGGTATGAAATAACAAGGAGCAGTAGATAGTGTCGAGGGTTCATTGTTTTTAACGGGGCTCACTGTTTTAAACGGGCTCACTATTGGCCTGGCATTTAATACAAACCGGGATAGATGAAAAATTAAATTTACGTTCAATGTTTACGTTCAAGGTTTACACTCAAGGTTTAAAAAGGAAGTGTCTGCGTAAAGTGCGGCAAATTCCTATTGCTAACAGCTTGCGTGATGATTTACCTGAGATAAGTAACTACAGGTTTAGACTGATTCAATATATTTAGACCAATTCAAATGTCGGTCGTGAGGCGAATATATAAACGTTCCGTGCGTAACTTTAATGCATTTAGCAATAAGGAGGTAATAATAAATTTCAGCAAAGCCTTGGGTTGCAAATATAAAAGCATTATATGGAGGCTCGTAACGACATACAATATGCGCGTATTATTAGGGCCAATTGCGTAATGCCAACGAATATTACTACCTAGCATACATGCGTTTAAAACAGCGGCAGCATTCATTTTTTAGGTGTAATATCCTCTAAAAATATTACGTTGGCTCATTACGTAACAAAAATAGGCTTACTTAAGAAAAAACAGGTTTGCTTAAAAATAAAATAAAGCATTACGTGAGAAAATATTGCATTTAAATTTAGCGCCCATACGGTTGATCGGCGTGGCGGTTTAGCCAATGCTGAAACGATCGGTTTGTATGGGTCGAATTAGCTAATCCAAATTCATAAAACCGGCGAATAGGCACAATAAAGCAAGGGAAACCGTAAGTTGGTGTATCATCGTTAGGCACCCTGCAATAACGTAAATACGATAGCGCGCCATCACGGTTTTTCTTCGCCTGACAAGAGTAGCGCACTCAGTTTGGCCCAATCGGCACACTGGGTAAATGAACCAAAGGGATTAACATGAAATTAGCGACCTGCCTTTATAGCAATACCCACCATATTGCCATGGTAGATGCCCTGTGGGATCAACCGGCGCGTGGTAAAGTGCTGCTTTTAACCGGGCCAGCGACAAAGCATCCGTTATGGAATGACCCTATCAATACACTGCAGCAGCTTATCGAACAGGGCGATACCGTTTTGCCCTTGATTGAAAAAATTTACCGCACGTCTTCACCCGACGAATGGTTGGCGTTAGCGGCTGTGACCTTATGTGCGCCCATTCCTGTGCCAAGACGAAATATCATTTGCCTGGGCTGGAATTATGCCGAGCACGCCGAGGAATCATCGTCCGCAACCGGTATACAGCTTGACGCGTTGCCGGAATTCCCGATTGTGTTTACCAAAGCAACCACAACTGTAAACGGCCCTTTCGACAACATAAACTACGACGAGCGGGTGTCAAAACGTCTGGACTGGGAAGTGGAGTTGGGGGTTGTTATTGGCAGGCAGGGACGACATATTTCCGAATCACAAGCGCTTGAGCACGTGTTTGGCTATACGGTGATTAACGACATTTCCGCGCGTGACCTGCAAAAACGCCATAAACAGTTCTTTTTGGGTAAAAGCGTGGATGGCACCTGCCCAATGGGGCCGTGGATAGTGACAGCCGATGAGATTGAAAACGTGCAAGCCCTTACTCTGCGTTGTCACGTCAACGGCGAACTAAAACAGCAGGGCAGCACTCAGCAACAAATATTTAATGTAGCCTCTATCATCAGCTCGCTTTCCCAGGTAATGACCCTATTGCCAGGTGACATCATCGCTACCGGCACGCCCAGTGGCGTGGGGTTTGCACGAACCCCGCCGGAGTACCTTCAGCCGGGGGATGTTGTGGCGTGTTCTGTTGAGCAGGTGGGTACTATTATTAATGCGATTATTTGATACCACTATACGTGGCGCTATGAGCGCCCTCATGGTTTATACCTGCGGCACTCGCTGTTGCGGTCCACGCGTGCGATTGGCCAAACCGTACCGCCAATTACCTTGCCTCATCACCCTACATTTCACCGTTGGACGGGTTGCGATGCAGATTGTAGCGCGGTCAACTAATCCAGTATGACGCACGATACTCGGATAATGTGTGTAATAATAATCACCTGGCGCTTAGGTGGCACCATCGCTTGGGTGCGCCATATATAAGGTATGGCGGTTGGCAAAAAACAGCCAGCATCATTATCATTGAATGATATATTGCGAAGTTTGTTTGTCGGGTTATTTTCGCAATTGAGCCAGGAAGGTTGCTTGCCATCACGCCATATATCCGGTCTGCGTTAGGGATCATTCAATAAAGCTTGATTACTGATGGGCGATAGTGCTAAAAATTAGTTAGAATTAGAATATCCCAGCAGCATCATTTAACAAAAAGCCATGGAGTAGACCGATGAAGCTACATAAAATGATCGCTATCATTGCCGCAGCAGCCCTGATGCCGATTGGTTTTGCACAGGAAGCCCCGCAAAATTCCGATAAAATCAAACAAATACTCTTAGATACCAAATTTAATGAGTTGGATGTCGCTGTCGACAAAACGTCCCTGGAGCAGCGTAACCCCGATTCAATTCAGTATAAAATCGGCTACAAAGAAGGTTACCAGAAAGCCGTATCCGATGTTAAAAACTCCTTAGGCCAGGCATTAGCCGCTCCCCGGTCAAGTGCTGTTAGCCGCGTCGGTTCTGCGCAACAATGGGTGACAAAAAGTTTTAATAAACTAACACATGAAGCCGACTGGAAAGCAGGCATCGAAGCGGCAACCGTGGCTATTTCCCTCAATCCCAGTGATGCGGTGCCTTACGTTAATCGCGCTTGGGGATATGCCGAAAAAGGCTTGTTGGATGATGCCATCAAAGATGCCAATCAGGCGCTAGTGCTAAGCCCGCGCAACCCGCTGGCTTACAACAACCGAGCCTATGCTTACGAACTGGCTGGCTCCGTTAGCCAGGCAAAGCAGGATTACCAAATGGCCTGCGATTTTAAATTTCAGCCTGCCTGCAATACCCTTCATAAATTTACCCAACTGGCAAACGCCGGAACAACAAACAGTCAATCCGTCGAGGCCTTGCTCGAAAAAAGCCTGCAAAAATTTCAACAAAAAGACTGGAAAGCCGTCGAAAAGTATTCCACTGATGTTATAAATATCGACGCCAATAACGCCCATGCCTACAACAACCGGGCCGGCGCCCGTACAGAATTAGGTCGGTTATCCACCGCGCTTGATGATTGCAACCGGGCGATCCAAATTAACCCCGCATTTGGTGTTGCCCATAATAACTGTGGTTACGCCTACGAGCTAATGGGACAGGCGCAACAAGCCGCCATCGCCTATGAGCAGGCCTGCAATTTGGGCATTAAAGCAAGCTGTGGCGACTATAAACGGCTCTCAACTACCGCATTGACTAACTAAAAACAGTTGACTAACTAAAAACATTAGTTAAAACAGTCGTTAAAAGATTGACTAAAAGCCCCGCGTCAGTAGGGCGCGCCAAGAACGTAGCGCATCAGCGTAACACAACCTCGCCAGCGTTCTGCACCCTAATGTGACGTACTACACTAGGTGCGCGCTGTCGTGGTCGATCAACCCACCCGTATTGGCACCTCTCATTAATGCGGTCTTTCATCGCTGCGGCTTCTCATCGTCGCGACAATGCCGATGATTGTGATAAGAAACGCAGACCCTCTCAAGTTTGTGGTTTCACGACCGCCTAATAGGGTAGCTTGGAATTCTCGCTAGTTGCTGGGAGACAACCCGGGCTGACGCCATTTGCTCGGGTTTTGGGCAAATCCATTACAATCCCAGAGTAACACTAATAAAGACATGGATAATACCGCCAAGCTCTTATCCGACATTGAACCTGGTATTGAATCCGGTATTGAGTCCAACATTGAAAAATTAAATGCCATTGGCATTGCGCTCTCTGTTGAACAAGATGTTGCCGCACTCACCGAGCACATTGTTTTGGGTGCCAAAGACCTAACGGGCGCCGATGGCGGCACACTGTACCTCATCGACCAGCAGCAGAACCTGCAATTTGAAATTGTACGCAACGATTCCCTGGGGTTAACCGTGGGCGGTACCAGTGGCGAAAAAGCCCTGTTCAACGCGATTCCGCTCTATCTCGACAAGCATCAGCCCAACAATGCCATGGTCGTTGCCTATTGCGTGCACCATTGTGAAACCATCAATGTTGCTGATGCCTATCAAACCGACATGTTTGACTTTAGCGGTACGCGTGAATTTGACCGCCAATCCGGTTATCGATCCACCTCTTTTTTAACCATACCCATGAAAAACCACGACAATGCCATTATTGGCGTATTACAACTCATCAACAAGCAGACTGCCCCTGGTGGCGATGTTATTCCATTTACCCGCCAAGACCAGCACCTCGCCGAATCACTCGCTTCCCAGGCCGCTGTGGCGATTACCCAAAAACGTTTAATGGACGAACTCAAAGAGTTGTTTAATGCATTTGTAAAACTCATTGCCAGCGCCATCGACAAAAAATCCCCCTACACCGGCGCCCATTGTCGGCGAGTGCCAGTGCTCACCATGATGTTAGCCGACGCCGCCCACAATACCAAACAAGGCCCGCTGGCAGACTTTACCTTAAGCGAGCAAGAGCGCTACAGCCTGGAAGTTGCCTCCTGGCTGCACGACTGCGGAAAAGTCACCAGCCCAGAGTATATTGTTGACAAAGCCACCAAACTGGAAACCATTTTTGATCGCATCGAACTGGTCAACACCCGCTTTGAGGTGCTCAAACGCGATGCAGAAATTCGCAAGTTGCGCCAGCTGTGTCACGCCCACCAGGCCGGCACCATAACCCCATTTGTCGAGGCAAAACTCGATAACCAATACCTGCAGGAACTTAATCGCTTACATGAAGAGCGGGAATTTATTCAGGAATGCAATATCGGTGGTGAATTCATGGATGAAGAAAAACAACAAAACGTGCGTGATATCGCCAAGCAACAATGGCAAGACCCTGACGGCGACACTATGCCGTTTTTATCCCACGAAGAGGTCTATAACCTCACCATCCCCAAAGGCACCCTCACACCAGAAGAACGTGATGTGGTGCAGCATCACATCGTTGCCACTCACGAAATGCTCGACGCGCTGCCATTTCCCCCGCACTTAAAAAATGTGCCCGAATACGCTGGTGGCCACCACGAACGCATGGACGGCAAAGGCTATCCAAGGGGGCTCACCAGAGAACAAATGTCAGTGCCCGCCCGCACCATGGCCATCGCCGACGTATTTGAAGCACTCACCGCCAAAGACCGTCCCTACAAAGAAGCCAAAAAACTATCCGAAGCACTCAACATCTTAGGGGTCATGAAACAAACCGGCCACCTTGACCCCGACCTGTTCGACGTATTTATCAATCAGCGCGTCTACCTCGAATACGCCAAAAACCACCTGATACCCCTACAAATAGACATCACCGAACCCCACCAAATACCCGGTTACCCCTTCGATTAACCCTGTTATAAAAAAGGAATTAGTCTGTAAAATGTAACTTATTGTAAATAAAGAAAATATTTCCGGCAGGCTTTCTTCGCCGCCGACAGATCACGATAAAATCACCGCCTTCCCTTGAAAAACCTAAGGGCAATCTTATATTAACTCCACTTGCCCAATTAAAGAGCCTAGCAACGAGTCTAACTAAGAGCCAAACAAAGCGCCTAACAAGTGCTTCGCATGGCGCCGTAGAGTTCGTTTTGTTAGGAAGCAGTACTCAGATCAGGTTAGGGTTAAAAAATCAGCAACAGAAAATAGCAGGCCGAAAACAACTGGCGCAAATTGAGGAGTGATCGATGAGTGTTGACGCACAAGAAGCAATAGGGAAAAAAGAAACGTTAGGTTTTCAAACCGAGGTAAAGCACCTGCTGAACCTCATGATACATTCCCTCTACAGCAACAAAGAAATATTTCTGCGGGAACTGGTATCAAACGCATCCGATGCCGCAGACAAGCTACGCTTTGAAGCCCTGTCCAATGACAAGCTATACGGCAATGACTCAGAGCTGAAAATACAAGTGCAGTTCGACGAAGCGGCCCGCACCATCACCATATCAGACAACGGCATCGGCATGACCCGCCAGGAAGTCATCGATCACATTGGCACCATCGCCAAATCCGGCACCAAAGAGTTTTTTGAAGCCCTAAGTGGCGATCAGGCCAAAGACGCCCATTTAATCGGGCAATTTGGCGTAGGTTTTTATTCCTCTTTTATTGTTGCCGACAATGTCATCGTCGAAACCCGCAAAGCCGGTCTGGATGCAGGCGAGGGCGTACGCTGGGAATCGGCTGGCGAAGGCGAATACTCCCTCGAATCCATCAACAAAGCATCACGCGGCACCAACATCATACTGCACCTGCGCGAAGGCGAAGACGAATTTCTTAGCAACTACCGCCTGCGCAACATCATCCACAAATACTCCGATCACATCAGCTTGCCCATCGAAATGCACAAAGAGCAAACTGATGAAGAGAAAAAAGAAGACAAAGCCGTCGAATTTGAAACCGTCAACCAGGCATCTGCCCTGTGGGCGCGACCTAAAAGTGACATTACCGAAGACGAATACCACGCCTTTTACAAACATGTAGCCCACGACTTTGAAGACCCCGCCGCCTACTCACACAACCGGGTCGAAGGTAAATACGAATACACCTCATTGCTCTACGTACCCGCTCGGGCCCCCTTCGATATGTGGGACCGCGATCGTCGCCACGGCATCAAACTCTATGTTAGACGCGTATTCGTACTCGACGATGCCGAGCACATCATGCCCAACTACCTGCGGTTTATACGCGGCCTCATCGACTCCAATGACCTACCGCTGAATGTCTCCCGCGAAATACTGCAACAAAACAAAGTTGTTGACAGCATTCGCGCCGCATCCGTTAAAAAAGTGCTGGGCTTACTGGAAAACATCGCCAAAAACGAGCCAGAAAAATACCAAACTGTCTGGAAAGAATTTGGCCGAGTATTAAAAGAAGGCCCCGGCGAAGACTTCGCCAACAAAGAAAAAATTGCCGGATTATTACGTTTTGCCAGCACCAAATCCGACAGCGAAGACCAAGAGGTATCCTTGGCCGACTACATCGAGCGCATGCCCGAAGGCCAGGACACCATCTACTACATCACCGCCGACACCTTTGCCGCTGCTAAAAACAGCCCGCACCTCGAAATCTTTCGCAAAAAAGGTATCGAAGTACTCTTGCTGTCAGACTCCGTCGACGAATGGCTGGTTAGCTCACTAACCGAGTTTAACGAGAAAAAACTCGAAAGCGTTACCAAAGGTGAGCTAGACCTTGGCAAACTCGAAAACGAAGAAGAAAAGAAAGAAAAGGAAGAGGTTAACAAAGCCTTCGAAAGCGTTATCGCGCAAATTAAAAAGACCTTGGGTGAGCATGTGAAAGACGTGCGGGTTACCAACCGCTTAACCAACTCACCGGCCTGCCTGGTCAAAGACGCCGACGATATGAGCGCCAACCTCGAGCGTATCTTAAAACAAGCGGGTCAAAGCGCGCCATCGTCCAAGCCCATCTTTGAGTTAAACCCCCATCATCCCCTGATGGAAAAGCTCAAACAGGAAGCCGACGACGAACGCTTTGCCGACATGACCTACATCCTGTTCGATCAGGCGGTATTAGCCGAAGGCGGGCAACTGGATGACCCGGCAACCTTTGTTACGCGCCTAAATGACTTGTTATTGGATTTGTCCAAATAAGCGCTAAATAACGCCTAAATAAAATGCAAACTGGGTAACCAGAATCTGCAGCCAGTACATGGCTGCAGATTCTGACCCCGATTATGCTGCCTGCGCCATACTCGTTATCCGGCTCAAACAAAACCTCCCGCCCCCCGAAAAAAATATCCAGCCACCCATTGGCGGTGGCAATTGCCGTGTCATTATACCGCCGCAGAATTATCTGATAGTATTAGGCTATGAATACCTCATTGGAACACTTACCTGACAGCAAACGCCAGGCGCTGAAATGGGCGCTCGACATCATCCAGGAAATGGTTGCCCCCGACATGCTGATACTATTTGGCAGCTACGCCCGGGGAGACTGGGTGGAAGAACTGGCCGACGACGGCGTACACTACCAGTACCAAAGTGATTTCGACCTGCTTGCCGTAGTAAAAAACGAACATACCGCCACTAAAATAGAACGAAAAAAATCCCTGCGTGACCGCCTCAACCGGGAACTAAAAACCCCCGTAAGCCTCATCGCCGAAGACATCCAATTCGTCAATCGCGGTATCAGCAAAGGCCAGTATTTCTACACTGACATTCTGCGCGAAGGCATCCTGTTACATAACACCGGCAAACTGCAACTCGCAAGCCCCAAAGCCCTGCATCCCAATGAGCGCAAACAACTGGCGGAAGAGGATTTTGAGTATTGGATTACTAATGCGAATAAATACAAAGAGTATTCTGATATCGCGTATGGTAAAAATGATTATAATGAATCCGCATTTTTTTTACACCAAGCGACAGAGCGGCTTTACGGAACCATCTTGCTGGTATTCACCCGCTACAAACCCAGTACCCGCGATTTAGAAAAACTAAGCCATCGGGTTGCCAGCGTAGAACCCCGGTTTTTGCCCATCTTTCCGCAAGGCACCCAACAGGAAAGAAATCGTTTTGAACTACTGCGCAAAGCCTACGTCGATGCCCGCTACAAACCCAGCTACACCATTAGTGCCGAAGAACTGCAATGGTTAGCGGCTCGCGTACAGCAATTACAGCAGCTAACAGAAAAGCTGTGCAACGAAAAAATACAAAGCTACGCAGCGCAAGCCAACTCCAGCGAATAACTCCCCCCGCAAAAAAGCAGCGAGCCAAACCTGATAGCAACAACTTATTTTGCAACCCAGGGGGAGCGCCAAATCGTCATTCTATTTAATGCTGATGTCGTCAAACGCAACAAACATTCACCAACAATATTTTTAACGCATCAACGGCTTGTTTAAACTGCCACTCACTTATTTTGCTGTTGCGGCCTAAATCCTGGAGGTATTCTTCCATTTCTTTGTCGGTATGTTGCGCTAGTCTTAATGAAGAATGAGTCTTAATATATACCTCCACTTGTTTTACATACCATCAAGCGCCGTTGGCAGATGCACCGTAACGTTTTGTATTATTAATATAATTATCCTAAAATCGCTGCGTTGAATCTATTCGCATCCATTGACCTTGTCGGCTGCAAATCAGCTGGAAGGTAAACTTAGAATGGCGCTATTATGAGCGGCGTTTTGAGTCCCGCCAAAAAAGATTTATTCTGCAGCAAAATAAACCCGAAAAAGACGGCAGCGGTATAAATGGATAACGTAACGGGGTATTACGACACCTGGTATTGCTTGTTATTTGCGCATAATGAGTGGGGTTGCAAGATACCATGGGTTTGTAATGGCGACCATATTTGGTGCTTCAACTTGAGCGTCAAAAGCCGTTAATTATCTGTTTACATTAATAATTATCGTGTAACCAGACGTAAGCACCGACAATAATTTAGCGGCTTTGGCCTTAACGGCAGAATTGGCTTAACCCTCAGGCGAAGTACTGCTATTATTACTCCATTTGATCCTTTTATAAAAAGATTTAGACTGCAGGCAAATAAACCTGAAAAAGACGGCTGCAGTCGAAACAACTGTTATGCCAATAAAGAAAGCCCTGGCAAATAGCCAGGGCTTGTCAGAAATTAAGATGTTTTATCTGGAGCCAAAGTGATTATTAAATGATTTTCCCCAGGTAAAACTTGAAGTTGTTTTCCGGTCTCAAAGCCTATTTGGTTAAGCCAATAGCCTTTGAGTTCAATGCGAGGTACAGGCGGTGGGCGCGGGTGAGTGCTTAACTGGTAATCGTAATAACTATCACGAACTTTGAGGAGTCGTTTTTTCATGGTTGGTTTCCTTTTGCAATTTTGAAGTTGCGTAATCACCCAAAATATGGGTGGCCAGGAGGTTCAAAACAGCAAAAGGCACTGCTCTGGGTATTTCCCTTTCGGGTATTGTATTCCCCAGACCTCCCAACCATTACAAACGGCCAAATTTCAGGCATAAAAAAACCACAGATGGCACAGGTTGCGGTTTGCCCGCCTTTTAGAGTTTTGAAGCTCCGTGAAAAAGAGCATAATCATGTTGGGTAGTTCTTGTCAAGCAGTGGTGGCAGCATCTTGGCCTAACCATCAAATCCAGCCGACGCCAAAAAAGCGGCGCGGCTGATTTTTAGTCGTTAGGTGCCAAGTGACGACTGCATTCGACGAAAAACTTGCCTATATCGACAAGGTACTTAGTTTCTATTTTGACGATGAACCATTTATCGAGACTGCCAAGTTATTTCCAAGCCCTGAAGGTCAGGTTGAAAATTGGTTCAGGTTCGCCCAGGTGTTCGAAAAAGTATCCATTCTTGGGAATGTGCCAAAAGAGCACTGGGAGATTCTCCAATTAATTGTCGAGGATGCTACAACAGCGTATGAAGCCGCTGAATTCATGGGAGAGAAGCCTGACCATGATGAGCGATTAGGTGAAGGTTATGAGGATAGCTACGAAATCCCACCAGGGTTTGTGGAACGCCATCAAGAATTGATATGGAAGGTTGTAAATGAGGTATATGGCACCTAACAATCGCATGCAGTCGGACTTCGCACTGCTCGCTTCGCGAGCAGCACTCAGCCGCTGATGCGGGCGTTAGCACATCACCTTATTTAAAATGCGTGCCATACAACAGGAACCATGCAATAAAAAAGATATTTAATGTTTTGTCGGTCTAGGTCGGTGCCTTGATGGTGGATTCTTGGAAGGCAATATTTAAACCAAAGTGAATCGACCTCGTTGATAGCGTTTAGTCCGAACAGGACGTTGAGCGAATCCGCCCTTTTCAATAATGGCGTGTCCAGTATTGTGCGGAAATTCACGCATACTATGAAGGCTCAACAAACTAAAAGCATAAAAAAACAACGTGCTATATTTGCACTTAAACCTTATGATTAAAATAAAAGTGCTAACACGGCGCTCAACCCGACCCGGGGCCTTTTGCTTCTTTTAAGGGTTGAGAAAGATTCAACGCCCGGCGGTTTCCTTCCACGCTCTGGAAGGCCCCGGTCGGGTTATCTAAAACGTTATTGTGCTTTTGATCAATAGTGATATCGAAGTTGAGCGATATATAAGGACTCAGAATCAACTTTATAAATAAATCGATGCTCATCATTTATGCGTCGAGACCAATAGCCGGATAAGGCATGTT
>Ga0316204_10002524_pt1 | contig 40929 bp, 32 predicted proteins | sample 6monrhotite_MG_2_FD_205661 | JGI IMG/M metagenome (GOLD analysis project Ga0316204, IMG submission 205661) | Microbial mat bacterial communities from mineral coupon in-situ incubated in ocean water Damariscotta River, Maine, United States -... | ecosystem: Environmental > Aquatic > Marine >...
CAGACCTTGTCGACTTGACGCTGACGACTCGTCCGGGGATTCGTTAGCGCAGCGAGCACACGTCGAATCTACCCAGGGGCACCGCGCCACCCAAGACGGTCGGGAAGTCCAACAACCCAGCAGGCAGCACGACGGCGCCTCGACGTGACGCTCAAACTACGAGCCCGCGACTGCCGAGACCGATCGTTCAGAACCACAAACATCCGTCAAACCGAGCCGAACCCGCCCAACTCGACAAACTCACCGAATCGACAAACCCGCCGAATCGACAAACCCGCCGAACCACCGAACCGACAACCGACAAACCGATCGACCCACCAATCAATCAGCCGCCCATCTCCGGAGGCTGAATCGCAACCACAGTAGTCCCCGTGATGACCAGATCACCGATACCGGCATCGATCATCCCGTCGACACGCTGCAGCTGCTGCAAGGGCCGGCTGATCCAGGTCGCGAGCCGCTCATGCAGTGCCCGGACTGTCGTCTTGGAGTTGGGACCGGCGGTGACCGCGGCTTGATGACGACCGGCCAGGGCCCGGTCCAGCGTGAAGCCGGAGTCCCGCGCGCGGGCGGCTCGGGGGCCGGTGCACCAGCGGATGTTCTCCTGGCCCGAGCGATCGGGCAGGGCCATTCCGGGGTGCCGGGGTTCGCGGCCGATCTCGGCGGTCTGTCCCATGCTGATGCCGAGGCGCATGGAGGTGTCGGCGAGCAGGAGGCCGGTGTAGGGGCCCTGGCGGACCTTGCGGAACTCGACCGCGCCGCCGGGGGTGACGAGCTGATCGCCGTCCGTCAGGGAGTAGCTGCCGGAGATGTGGGTGCTGCGACCCTGGATCGTGACCGCTGGGGACAGCGGGATCACCCGCACGTCGTCGGGGGTGACGTCGACGCGGAGGATGGCGCGGGGGGAGCGGTTCACCCAGCGGCCGTCGGGCAGCAGATCGTAGGAGTAGCCGCTGACCACGTCGGCCATGGGCACGGCTGGCAGGGCGAGCCCGGCCATCACCAGCTCCAGCTCGGTGGTGCTGGAGACATCGAGGATGATGGTGTTGGCGTTCAGGGGGCGGTTCTGTACCGCGGCCACCGCGTCGATCGCCTGGTCGAGCGCCTCGGGGGTGCCGACGACGAGGCCGCGGCCGGCGGCCTCCCAGGCGGTGCGCTCGGCGGGGGCGGTGGTGTAGGCGGACAGCCAGAGCTGAGCCGGGTCCAGGACAGGCAGGCTGTCCAGCAGGCGCTGGAGGGAAGGGGAGCCGGGCTCCTTGAAGTCCTCGAAGAGCAGCACCGGCTTGCCGGACAGAGGCGGGGGCGGATCGCCCCGGCGGATGCGGCGCAGGGTGCCGGCGCGGGCGGCGCGGACGATGGTGTCAGGGAGCTCGCAGGCGCTGCGGGGCACGGCCCGGTGCACGCCGATCTCGCCGGCGATGCCCTTCAGCTCGTAGCGGCCCACGGCCTCCCAGGGGATCTCCGACTGGTTCATGCACAGCCGGGTGCTCTCGGCGAGCCAGATCTGGCCGGCCGGGGTCTTGCTGTTGATCCGGGCCGAGAGGTTGACGGGCTCGCCGAAGACGTCTCCGCGCATCTCCTCGACGTCGCCGGTGGCGGCGCTGACCCGGAAGGTCAGGGCGTCCTCGGCGGAGAGCGAGATGTCGATGATGTCGATGCCGGCGCGCAGAGCCTCGGTCGCTGACTCGAAGAGGATCAGGAAGGCGTCGCCCAGGTTCTTGACGATGCGCCCGTTGTACCGCTCGACGATCGGGCGCACGAAGCGCTCGTGCTCGTTGATCAGCGTTCGGAGATCCTCGCGGTTCGCGCGAGACACCGACGCCGTGTAGTTGGCGAGGTCGGTGAAGACGACGGTGCGAGTGGCGGTTGTTGCCAAGGCTGTCCCAGAGCTCGGAGAGGAAGCGCTACAACGATAACCGACCGCCGCAGGGAATGGTGGACGGAAGTCTGCGAGGACTCACGGTATCGGCCCCGGCACGAGCAGGATGAGTTAGAGAGCGGCTCTTTCGGAGATCCGACAATGACGACACCTCGCTGCCGCTTTGCGCCGTCGCCCACGGGGCTGCTCCATGTGGGCGGGGCGCGCACCGCCCTGTTCAACCTGCTCTTCGCCCGGAGCGTCAACGGCCGCCACATCCTCCGCATCGAGGACACGGACCGCGTGCGATCCTCGTTGGAGAGCGAGCGGCGCATCTGCGAGGATCTCAAGTGGTTGGGGATTGCCTGGGATGAGGGGCCTGACGTCGGCGGCCCCGGCGCGCCCTACCGCCAGTCCGAGCGCCTGGACCTCTACCGGGCCGCCGCCAAGGTGCTGCTTGCGAAGGGCGCGGCCTTTGAGGCCTGGGAGACCCGCGAGGAGCTGACCGTCATGCGCGCGGCCGGCGTCGCCGCGGACGGCGGCTGGCGCTACCGACGCCCGCGTTACAGCGACGCTGACGTGGCGCGCTTCAAGGCCGAGGGGCGCGAGCCCGTGCTGCGCTTCGACACCGCCTGGAAGGGCGCCCGCGAGCCGGTCACGGTGTTCGATCGCATCCTGGGCGAGGTCAACGTGGGCCCGAACGATCTCGAGGACTTCGTCATCGTCAAGGCCGACGGCTTCCCCACGTACCACTTCGCCGTGGTGGTCGACGATCACCACATGAAGGTGACCCACGTGCTGCGCGCGCAGGAGCACCTGCTCAACACCGTCAAGCACGTCGTCCTCTACGACGCGCTCGAGTGGGACGTCCCCGAGCACGGGCACATGCCGGTCATCCACTCCATGACCGGCGGCAAGATGTCCAAGCGCGACAAGGCCAGGGCCGCCCGCCTCGCCGCTCGGGAGTCAGGGCTCGACAACGCCGTGCTCGCCGCGCGCTCCGGGCTGACCGAGGACACCGTGCAGCGCTTCCGCAAGAAGAAGATCGATGACGTCGACGTCGCGGCGGCGATCGCCGGGGTGCTGGGCGCTGAGCTGCCCGAGATCGACGTCATGGACTTCCGGCGCGCGGGGCACCTGCCCGAGGCGCTGGTGAACTACCTGGCGCTGCTCGGCTGGAGCCCCGGCGAGGATCGGGAGGTGATGAGCCTGGAGGAGATGTGCGAGCGCTTCACCATCGAGCGCGTGGGCAAGACCGCGGCGAAGTTCGATCGGGAGAAGCTCAAGTGGATGGGCGGCGTCTACATGCGCGACGCCACCATCGACCGGCTCTACCTGGGCCTCCAGGACTACTGCGCCCTGAACCCCGAGAGCCCGCTCGTCGGCGCCGACGAGGCCCTCCAGCGCGCGCTGCTGGAGATGTACCAGCCCCGCATCCAGACCTTCGGAGACCTGGAGGAGTCCGCCGGGTTCTTCTTCTCCGCGCCCGTGGAGTACGGCCCGGCGAAGGCGCTCAAGAAGCACCTGTTCAAGGGCGGCCTGGAGCGCCTCGCGCTGACCGCCGAGGTGCTGCACGCCTGCCCCGGCTGGACCGCCGAGCACATCAACGACGCGCTGAAGGCCGTGGCCGATACCCACGCCGAGGGCAAGCTCGGGCTCATCGCCCAGCCGCTCCGCATCGCGCTCACCGGTCGGCCGGTGAGCCCCTCCATCGACGTCACCCTGGTGTACATCGGCCGTGAGGAGACGCTGGCGCGCATTGATACCTGCCTCGCGCACTTCAAGGACGCCTGACTGCGCTCCCGCGTCAAGGTCGACACACCTCGAAACGTCAGCTGGACATCAGTGAGTTTTCGGGGACGCCGACATGGCCTCGCTGGGAGCGCGCGGCGGCGGCTCGCGGCGCGTTGATCTCCGGCTTGAACGCCATCGATACGGAGTTCACATGACGGCGTCATGGAGGAGAGCCGCGTCCGCTCGCTGCTGCGCGACTCGCCCAGCGCCGACCCCGATGACAACGGCCAGATCGACCGATCGGTCTACATCGGCGTGAGCTACAACCCCTGCGGCGCTGGCGGCAACGTCAGCCAGTGAGCGCGCGGCGCTCGGAGATCGCTGATCCTGGCGACTGATTGACACTTTGTCACGACCCCGACGCCTTGAGACGGGGTAGGTGACAGCCTGTCTGGTTTCTCTCCGTAGATCCCGCTGTGGGGTAGGAGGAATACTGGCACGAAGCTTGCTATTCCTTTGAGGTGCGGGACCGTCGAGTCCGCTGAGGGTTCTTTCATGTCTGCGAGCACGAAATCCATCGCTATCGGGGCCGCGTTCATCGCCGCCGGCTCCGTGGGTCTGGCCTGGGCGGCCAACCAGGGCATCGCCGGCTTCCTGGCGCTGCCCGACGGCGCCGAGCTGAGCGAAGACGCCGTCGCCGATCTCGGTGACGCCAGCGGCGACGATAAGGACCGTGGGACCAAGCGGATCCAGACCCGCACGCTCACCAAGCAGTCCTACATCGACCCCATCATCAAGCGGAACATGTTCGACCCCGACGCGGTCGGCGTGGTCGTTGATGATGACAAGGACGTCGGCGCGGACCGGGTGACGGACCTCGACCTCATCCTCCTCGCCACGGTGGTCGCGACGCCCGAGGACTACTCCTCCGCGCTGATCGCCGAGGACAAGCGCGACGGCGAGGCCTGGGGCTACGGCATCGGTGATGACCTCATCGGCGAGGGCAAGATCGTCCGCATCGAGCAGAAGCGGGTCATCATCAAGCGCAACAACGGCGACATCGAGTACCTCGCCATCGACGAGGACAAGAAGCGCCCGGCCTCCAAGCCCGCGACCAGCAAGAAGGGCGACGAGAAGGGGGACGGCGACGACCGCGTCGAGAAGGTCGGCGACAACAAGTGGGAGGTCGACCGCTCGCTGGTCGACGAGCAGCTCGCCAACGTCGAGAGCCTCGCGACCCAGATCCGCGTGGTCCCCCACAAGGACACCGGCGGCGACATCGACGGCTACCGCCTCTCCGGCATCCGGCGCGGCAGCCTGTTCGACAAGCTGGGCATCAAGAACGGCGACATCGTGCACGGCGTCAACGGCATGGGCCTCACCAGCGCGGACGGCGCGCTGAAGGCCTACCAGTCCCTGCAGTCCGAGTCGGGCTTCACCTTCGACCTGACCCGCCGCAACCAGAAGCAGACCTTTGAATACGAGATCCGGTAGGGAGCGATGATGAGCGAGAGCACCATCCAGCGCAGCGTCCTCGGCGGTCTCCTGGCGATCGCGGTCGTCGGCGTGGTCACGCTCGTCTCCGAGCGTGCCTTCGATGGGGGCGCCGTGAGCGTCGAGGCCCCCGCTGCTCAGGCGCCGACGCTGGACGCGAGCGCTTCGGTGATCGCCGACTTCGTCGATACACCCCTGACCGAACTCACGATGTTCATGTCCGAGGTCACCGGTCGGGACTTCATCTACGACGGCAGCCTGGAGGGCGAGGTGACCATCACCTCCCACCGCCCCACGACCCCCGAGCAGCTCTACGGGCTCTTCGTGACCGGGCTGGAGGCTCACGGCTTCGGCATCGTCGAGGAGGGCGACGCCGCGCGCATCGTGCCCATCGCCAGCGCCGCGCGCGGCCGCGCCGGGCTCTGGAGCTCGCCCGAGACGGCGACCGAGCTCGACCTGACCCTGGTGGCCACCGTCATCGCGGGCGACGAGGCCGCGGCGATCATCGCCTCCGGCGACTACCTCGACACGGCGCGCCAGTTCCGCGCGGGCGACTCGCTGGGCGGCAGCGCCATCGTCACCCTGGTGCGTCGCAACTACGTGCTCCTGATGAACGACGGCGAGGTCGAGTACCTCTACGCCGGCCGGGACAGCCAGTCCTCCTCGGGCGACGCCAGCCCCGTGGTCGGCTCGACGGCCGAAGAGCGCGCTGAGCGCGCCCTGGAACGTGAGGAGCGTCTGATCGCGCGCCGCGCGGCCAGGGAGTCGACGCCGGCGGTCACTCAGGTGGTCGTCAGCCCCGCGCTCGCCGCGCAGCTCATCGACGTCGAGGGCCTCGCGGCTCAGATCCGGATCATCCCCCACAAGGACTCCGGCGGCGACATCGACGGCTACCGCCTCTCCGCGGTCCGCCGCGACAGCCTCTTCGACAAGCTGGGCATCAAGAACGGCGACATCATCAACGTCGTCAACGGCCTGCCCGTCACCAGCCTCGAAGCCGCCGTGAACGCCTACAAGTCCATTCAGAACGAAGCGCGCTTTGAGGTCGAGCTGACCCGTCGCGCCCAAAAGCAGATCCTCGAATTCGAAATTCGTTGAGCGGAGCAAACGTGCACAACCCCAACACCCGGCGCGGCGCCTTCAGCCGGCTCCTCCTGGCCCTCCTGGCGGGCGCGTTCCTCGCAGCCCCGGGAGGCTACGCCCAGGATGATCCCGAGGACGAGCCCCCCCGCATCCGGCCCCTCCCCGGAACCCTGCGCCCCGGCCCCGGCATGCCCGTGCCGCTGCCCAAGGCCGGCGACGAAGACGCCGACGAGGACGGCGATGAGGGCGAGGACGCCTCCGACGACGAGAGCGCGGATCGCGAGCTGCCCGGCAGCTCCCGCTCCTCCAGCGCCCGCCGCGGCGACTCGTCCTCCTCCAGCACCAACGCCGCCGTCAGCGCCCCCGGCAACGACAAGGACCGGCAGCGGCCCCCCACCATCGAGCCGGCCACCACGGTGATGATGGACTTCAACGAGACCCCGCTGACGGATCTCGTGAAGTTCATGGCCGAGATCACCGGCCGCAACTTCATCCTCGGCGATGACCTGAAGGGCGAGGTGACCATCATCTCGCACCGGCCGGTCGGCGTGTCCGAGGCGTACGAGGCCTTCCTCTCCTCGCTGGAGATCTCGGGCTACACGACCGTCAGCGTCGGAAACACGGTGAAGATCGTGGCCGCTCAGGACGCCGCCAACGCTCCGCTGCGCGTCAACGAGGGCGGGAACATCCCCTACACCGACAACTACGTCACCCAGATCTTCCAGCTGGAGAACGTCACGGTCTCCGACGTGATGAGCGTGGCGAAGTCGATGGCCGGTAAGCGGGCGAGCATCATCGCTTACGCCCCCACCAACACGCTCATCATCACCGACTCCGGCGTCAACATCCGGCGCATGTGGACCGTGGTGAGCAAGCTCGACATCGCCGCGCCCCAGTCCAAGATGGAGGTCATCCCCATCATGAACGCCACCGCGACGGACATCCAGGCGCTCATCGAGTCGATCTACGGCAGCGACGAGACCGGAACGGACTCCCGCTCCTCCTCCTCGCGCTCGTCCTCGCGCTCCTCGTCCTCCTCGTCCTCCTCCTCCCGTCGCCGCCGCGAGCGCGAAGAGGAGTCCGCCGGCGGCGCCGAGACCAACTCGGTCGGCGGCGAGGGCAAGTACATCTCCAAGATCATCGCCGACGATCGCACCAACTCGCTCATCGTCATGGCGAACGAGACCGCGCTGGCGGCCATCAAGGATCTCGTCGCCGAGCTGGACGTCGACGTCGACCCCGACAAGAACGCCCGCATTCACGTGGTCTACCTGGAGCACGCCCAGGCCGAGGAGGTCGCGGCCGTCCTCTCCAACCTCTCGGAGGAGTCCTCCTCTTCCTCCCGGAGCAGCAGCAGCAGCCGCGGCAGCACCAGCCGCGGCGGCCCGGACGGACGGCGCGCGCCCAACGACCTGCTGTCGGGCAGCAGCTCCTCCACCACCGACGCCACCAACGTGGTCGCCGCCCTGGCCGATGGGGTGAAGATCACCTCCGACGAGAACACCAACTCCCTGGTCATCGTCGCCAGCCCCGAGAGCTTCCAGATCCTGAACCAGGTCATCAAGAAGCTCGACATCCGCCGCAAGCAGGTGTTCGTCGAGGCCGTCATCCTGGAGCTCGCCAGCGAGGACACCCTCGACCTCGGCGTCGGCTACCACTTCGGCAAGCCCTCCGATGACGGCAGCGGCCAGCTCGGGGTCGCCTCCGCCCAGCTCAACGGCTCCAGCCTCGGGCTGAGTCAGGACGTGCTCTCCGGCATGGCCATGGGCGTCTACGGCCAGTCCATCGACGTCGATATCTCCGACGGCGCCGGCGGCACCATCCCCTTCACCATCCCGGCCTTCGGCATCGCGCTGAACGCCATCCAGGCCAACTCCGCCATCAACATCCTCTCGACGCCCAACGTGCTCACGCTGGACAACGAAGAGGCCAAGATGATCGTCGGCCGCAACATCCCGTTCCCCGTCTCCTCGGGCCGGGACTCGAACAACAACCCCATCGTCTCCTACCAGCGCGAGGACGTGGCCATCACCCTCCAGGTGACGCCGCAGATCAACGAGAGCGCCGACTCGGTCACTTTGGAGATCTTCCAGGAGGTCACCGAGATCGAGGAGGACTCCCAGGGCCTCGACGTCACCAGCGCCGGCTTCATCACCTCCAAGCGCTCCGCTGAGACCGTGGTGCAGGTGCCGGACAACCAGACCGTCGTAATCGGTGGCCTGATGGGGCAGACCGAGACCAAGGTGGAGACCAAGATCCCGATCCTGGGCGACCTGCCGCTCATCGGCTTCCTCTTCCGCGGCAAGCGGGACATCTCCCGCAAGACCAACCTCATCATCATGCTCACCCCGCATGTGATCGAGGAGGCCTCGGACCTGGAGGAGGTGTACCGCATCAAGATCGCCCAGCGCGATGAGTTCCTGCGGCGCTTCTACGGCAAGAGCGTCGAGGAGCAGCAGGAGGCCATGAACGACCTCCTCCAGTACTCCATGAACATCATCGACGAGCCCAGCATCTACCGCACCAAGATCCACACGACCGACAACGTCACCACCATCGGAGGCAGCGACGTCGAGCAGGCGAGTGACCAGGCCGAGGACGTCAAGGACGACGCTCAGGACGCGGTGGACGACGTAAAGGGCGCCACTGACGGCGAGAGGGACTGAGCCATGTCCCGCGCTCGACTCTCAGATGTTCTCATCGCTCGAGGCGCCGATCCCGGCCGCATCGAGGAGGCCCGCGCCGCCAGCGTGAAGGCCAACCTGAGCCTCGTTGAGGCGATCCAGCGCACGGACGCGGTGCCGCCGAAGATCCTGGCGCAGGCGCTGGCCGAGCTGTCGGGGCTGCCGCTCGTGGAGAGCGTCGACGCCGAGCGGGTCGAGGTGGACCTCATCCAGAACATCTCCATGATCCTGGCCCGCGAGCAGGGCTTCATGCCCCTGTGGCGGGAGAACGGGCACGTGCTCGCCGCTATCGCCGACCTGAGCACCCTCGCCATGCTCGACGACCTGCGGGTGCTCTACCACCAGCCCGTGCGGGCGGTGCTGATGCCCAGCGACCTGCTGCGCGACACCATCAACAAGGCCTTCGAGAAGGCCGCCAAGTCCGCCTCCGACGTGCTCGACAACATGGAGGATGAGGACGACGATCTGGACAAGGGCCTGGATCTCGACGGTGAGGTCATCACCGGCGACCCCAACCAGGCCCCCATCATCCGCTTCGTCAACACCCTGCTCACCCAGGCGATCAAGGACCGGGCGTCGGATATCCACATCGAGCCCTTCGAGAAGGAGCTGTCGGTGCGGTTCCGCATCGACGGCGTGCTGGCCGAGGTGGTCAAGCCCCCGCCGCGGCTCCAGGCGAGCATCGTCTCCCGCGTCAAGATCATGGCGGGCCTGAACATCGCCGAGAAGCGCATCCCCCAGGACGGCCGCATCCGAATCCGTATGGCCGGCCGCGAGGTCGACCTGCGCGTCTCGACCCTGCCCGTGCGCCACGGCGAGCGCGTGGTCATGCGTATCCTGGAGAAGGGCCAGGTCTTCAACCTCGACACCATCGGGATGGAGGAGAAGACGCTCCGGCTGTACCGGGAGTTCATCACCCGCCCCTACGGCATCGTGCTCGTCACCGGCCCCACCGGCTCCGGTAAGACCACCACGCTGTACTCCGGGCTCTCCGAGATCAACCAGCCGGATCTCAACATCCTCACCATCGAGGATCCGATCGAGTACGAGCTCTCAGGCATCGGCCAGACCCAGGTGAACACGAAGATCGACCTGACCTTCGCGAGCGCCCTGCGCGCCCACCTCCGGCAGGATCCCGACGTCATCATGGTCGGCGAGATCCGCGACAAGGAGACCGCGGACAACGCCGTGCAGGCGTCGCTCACGGGTCACCTCGTCTTCTCGACTCTGCACACCAACGACTCCGCCGGCGCCTTCAACCGCCTGACGGACATGGGCGTGGAGCCCTTCCTCGTCTCCAGCTCCCTCTTGATGGTGCTGGCTCAGCGCCTCGTGCGCCGCCTCTGCCCCGACTGCAAGGCGCCCTACACCCCGACCGACGTCGAGCTGAAGGACGTGGGGCTGTCCCGCGAGGACGTCGTCGGCGCCAGCTTCCACAAGGCCGTGGGCTGCCCCGCCTGCCTGAGCAAGGGCTACCGGGGCCGGAGCGGTATCTATGAGCTGCTGCCCGTCACCGACGGCATCAAGAGCCTGGTGATGCAGAACAAGGACTCGGGCACCATCAAGCGGCAGGCGGTCGCCGAGGGCATGCGCACCCTGCGCGACGACGGCATCGCCAAGGTCATGGCCGGCTTCACCACCTTCGACGAGGTCTTGCGTGTGACGCAGGAAGACGTCGTCGAGCTGGACTGAGCCATGAGCGCCACCATCAAGCTCCCCGTTGACTGTGCGGGCGCAAAGCTCCACCGCCCTGTCGGCTATTCTTACTGTGTAGGGTTTTTATCTGTGACGGATGACATCAAGAGACGAATCACAGACGGTGACGGGGCTACTCTAATCAAGAGGCAGGCGATCTCATACGGCATGCGAACCCCTCGGGGAGACGGCATCGCCAGGGTGCTCGCCGGCCTGACCTCCTTTGACGAAGTCCTGCGCTCAACGCCGGACGACTTCGAGATCGTTTGACATGGCAGTCTACGAATACAAAGCCCTGGACGCCGGCGGCAAGAACATCACCGGTATTGAGGACGCCGACAATCCCAAGTCGGCGCGGAGCAAGCTGCGTCGCCGCAGCGTGTTCGTCACCGAGATCTGGGAGCAGAAGGCCGACGCGGGCGCCACCAAAGGCAAGGGCCTCGGCGTCGAGATCGACTTCTCCAAGTACTTCCAGACGGTGAGCGTTCAGGACGTCGCCACCATGACCTCCCAGCTCTCCACCCTCTCGGGGGCGGGCGTGCCCCTGGTGGAGTCGCTGACCGCGCTCATCGACCAGTCGGAGAACCCCAAGCTCCAGATCATCCTCTCGGAGATCCGCGAGAACGTCAACGAGGGCTCGACCCTCGCCGACGCCATGAAGCCCCACGCCCACATCTTCAGCGATCTGTACATCAACATGGTGCGCGCGGGCGAGGCGTCCGGCTCACTCGACACGGTCCTCCAGCGCCTCTCGGACTACACCGAGGGCCAGGTCGAGCTTCGCAGCAAGCTCATCGCCGCGCTGACCTACCCGCTGCTGATGACCCTGGTGTCCGGCGGCATCGTCATGGGCCTCTTCACCTTCGTCATCCCCAAGATCCGCACGGTCTTCGACTCCTTCGACGCCCAGCTCCCGATGATCACCCAGGTGCTCCTGGACCTCTCGGACCTGCTCGTCAACTACTGGTGGATCGCGCTCATCATCGTCCCCGGCTCCATCTTCGGCTTCCGCCGCTGGGTGAGCACGGAGAAGGGCGGCCTGAAGTGGGACGGGCTGCGCCTCACCATGCCCGTGTTCGGCAAGATCAACCGGCTGGTGGCCGTGAGCCGCTTCTGCCGCACCCTCTCGACCCTGCTGGACAGCGGGGTGCCCATCCTGACGGCCCTCGCCATCGTCAAGTCCGTCGTGGAGAACAAGGTGCTCGCCGGCGCCATCCAGAACGCCGCCGACAACATCTCCGAGGGCCAGTCCATCTCGGTCCCCCTGCGGGAGTCCGGCGAGTTCCCGCCCATCGTCACCCACATGATCGCCATCGGGGAGAAGACCGGCGAGCTGGAGAACATGCTCGGCAAGGTGGCCGACGCCTACGACAGCCTCGTCGACAACATCGTCAACACCCTCACCAGCCTGCTCACGCCCGCCATCACCGTGATGATGGGTGGGGTGGTCGCGCTGATCGCCGTCGCCATCCTCCTCCCCATGATGTCGATGTCCTCCATCGTCCGCTGACACCCATTGAACGGAGAAGCCACACAATGAACCGCAACCGCACCCTCGCGCTCGCCAACGTCCGGGGCATGACCCTGGTGGAGATCATGGTGGTCATCGCCATCATCGGCTCCCTCACCGCCGTGCTGGCCGTGGGCCTGATGAACAACCTCCAGGGCGGCTACCAGTCGACCACGGTGCTGCAGATCGGCACCATCGAGCAGAACCTCCAGCTCTACGCGGCCAAGCACAAGGGCAAGTACCCGACGACCAGCGAGGGGCTGGACAGGGCCAAGAAGTACTTCAAGGACTCTCAGGTTCCCACGGACGCCTGGGGCAACGAGTTCCTGTACTTCTCGCCCGGCACCAACGGCGATCATGACTACGAGATCATGTCGCTGGGCCGCGACGGCAAGGAAGGCGGCGAGAGCTACGATCAGGACATCAAGTCCTGGGCCTTCGACGAGCTGGAGGACTAGTCCATGAGCGTCGGTCGCCACATCACCCGCCTGGGCATGACTCTCATCGAGATCATGGTCGTCATCGCCATCATGGCGGTGGTGATGGCGGTGGGCGTCCCGACGCTGCGCGGGGTGCTCGACGCCGAGCAGACCGCCTCCGCCCGCGAGCTGGCCCTGACCTACCGCTACCTCCGCGACGAGGCGGCCCTCCGCAACGTCACCTTCCGCATCGCCTACGATCTCGACACCGCCTCCTACAAGGTGGAGGTCGGCGATCCCGCGACCCTGATCTTCACCGATCCGGACAGCCGGGAGGAGTTCGAGGAGGAGGTCGAGGACCAGCTCAAGCGCTTCACCGATCGCGAGATCGAGGAGGGCCTCGCCGCGGACGTGGAGGCCAAGCGCGGCCGCTTCGACGGCCTGACCGACCCCGCCCTGGAGGGCTCCGTCGTCCTCCCCGGCAACAGCTTCTTCCACTGGGTCTACACACCACAGTACGAGGAGCCCGTCCTGGCCCCCGAGGAGCCGGCCGAGGACGAGGAGGATCCACACACAGTCGTCTACTCCTACATCTTCCCCAACGGCTACGCCGAGCAGACCATCGTCCGTATCGCATCCATCGATGACCCCGAAGACGGCTTCACCCTCGTGGTCGAGCCCCTGTCCGGGCGGGTCAACCTCTACTCGAACGACGAAGATGTCGACATCGAGGAGCTGATGGACTGGCTGCCCGACGAAGGCCCGGAGCTGTCCTTCTGATGCGACGCGCCGCCTTCAAATCAGCCTTCAAGTCAGCGTTCACGCTGCTGGAGGTCGTCATCGCGCTCGGCATCCTGGTGGTGAGCCTGGTGGTGCTGGTCGAGGCGCAGGCTACAGCGGTCTACATGACCGTGGAGGCGGAGCGCATCATCGCGGCCAACATGCTGGCCCGCGAGAAGATGGCGGAGGTCCAGATGCTCGTGGAGCTGGAGGGCTTCGGCGAGCAGGACATCGACGACGAGGGTGACTTCAAGGACTTCGAGCCCGAGGGGCTGGAGGTCGAGTTCGAGGACCGCTTCGAGGACTTCCAGTGGGCCTACACCATCCGCAAGATCGAGCTGGGGCTGGTGGGGGATCTCGCGGGCATGGCCGGCGACCTGGCGGGCTCCGGGTACCTGGGTGAGGCCGGCGAGCAGGCGGACGTCTCGGGCACCCCCGACCTGACCGACATGGGCATCAACCCGGACATGATCACCGACATGCTGGGCGCCTACATCCGCGAGGTGCGGGTCATCGTCTGGTGGGGAGAGAACGAGGAGGAGGTCGATCAGGTCGAGATCGTGAGCCACGTCATCAACCCGTCGGGCTTCGTTACGCCCTCCGAGGAAGGGGAGGAGGACGAATGAGCCGCTCCCTGCGACGCGGACTCCGGTCCGCCATGACCCTGATCGAGGTGGTCATCGCCCTCGCCATCATGGGCATGATCGCCACGATGACCTGGGTGGCCATCAACGGCTCCATCGAGGCCCGGGAGGTGCTGGGTGACATGGACAACGTGCAGCGCGGGGCCCGCATCACGCTGGGGCGCATGACCCGGGAGCTGCAGCTCGCCTACATGACCCCCAACACCTCGGCGGTGAACACCTACCAGACCGTGTTCGTGGGCGTCGACAATGACCCGGTGGACCAGCTCTGGTTCGCGACCTTCGCCCACCAGCGGCTCTACCGGGGCTCCCGGGAGGCGGATCAGGCCGAGGTCACGCTCTGGGGCGAGGACGATCCCAACGGCAAGCACCAGGTGCTGCTGCACCGGGAGAGCCAGCGCATCGACAACTACCCCGACAAGGACGGGGTCATCCTGCCGCTCGCCTACGACGTCGCCAGCATGGACCTGAAGTACCTCGACGGCCGCACCGGCGAGTGGATGGAGGAGTGGGACAGCCTCTCGGTGGATCAGGCCGGCCGCCTGCCGCGTGCCGTGCGCGTCGCGCTGGTGCTCATGGGACCGGATCCGGACGACGACGAGGGGATGGTTGAGTACCCCTACGCCACCACGATCATGCTCCAGTACGCGGAGCCCATCAGCCGCTCCCTGTTCTCCAAGGGCGGAGAAGGCAACAGCCTGATCCCCGGGGGGATGTGATGAAGACGCCGACACTGCAGCGCTTCTGGAGGTTCCTGACGGTCCCGCGCGGGCGGGTGGCGAGCCGCTTCTACAAGGCCCGCGCCAGCCGCAAGAGCGAGGGCGGGGTGGCGCTCTTGATGGTCATCACCACCCTGATGTTCATGACCGTGCTCGTCGCGGATCTGAACTACGGCGCCCGGGTGCGGCTCATGATGGCGGCCCACCAGCGGGACGAGGCGCAGGCGTACTGGCTCGCTCGCACGGGCACCAACCTCTACGCGCTGATCCTGGCCGCCAACATGGAGCTGGCCAAGAACGACATGCTCTCCAGCAGCTCGGCCATGTTCGGCGTGAACCTGGGCGACGCGCTCTGGCAGATGGTCCCGGCCATCAACACCGGCCTGCTGCGCATGCTCTTCGCCTTCGGCGGCAGCGTGGACGACGAGGAGCTGGAGGAGTTCGCCGAGGAGGGCGTGTCCGACGAGGTCCGCGAGATCTCCATGGAGGGCGGCGGCCGCTTCGACGACAAGAACTTCCTCGACTTCGACGGCGACTTCTCCGCCTCCATCGTCGACGAAGACAGCAAGGTCTCCATCGCCGCGCTCGGTCAGGGCACCACGGAGCAGGGCGGCGACTGGCGGGACGACCCGGCGGCCCAGCAGCTCTTCGGCCTGATGAGCGGCGAAGAGAACGACCAGTGGTTCTACGATCGCAACATCGACCGCTGGGAAGTCATCGGGCACCTGAAGGACTGGACCGACGCCGACACCATGGTGTCCAGCGGCCAGGGCTCCTTCGAGGACAACTTCTACAACCGCCTCGACTCCCCCTACATGGCCAAGAACGCGCCCTTCGACTCCAAGGAGGAGATCCGGCTGGTCGAGGGCTGGCAGGACGACGTCTACGAGCGCTTCAGGGACCAGCTCACCATCTACGGCAACGGCCGCGTCAACATCAACACGGCGAGCGACGAGGTCATCAAGGGGCTCATCCGGGCGTACATCCAGGCGATGAACAACCCCGGGATGGATGAGCGCATGGAGATGGTCATCGCTGACATGCGCGACCAGATGCTGCTCACCAGCTTCCAGAAGCCCAAGGACTTCGTCCAGTGGGTCGAGGGGCAGGGGCTCGGCGAGATGAAGAGCGGCCTGAAGAAGGCGGTGAAGACCAAGTCCGAGGTGTTCACCATCGTCTCCATCGGACAGGTCGGCGAGACCACCGTGACCGTCACCACGATCATGGATTTTCAATCGAGTTCATTCGGAGAGACCGTCTACTGGCGAGTCGACTGAGGAAACCCAGGAATTCACGTATGGCTACGGCAATCGGCATCGACCTCGGCACCCACGCGGTGAAGCTGGCGCTCCTGGAGGGGCGGCCCGGGAAGATGGAGCAGGTCGACTACCACGTCCAGCTCGTGCCCCAGGACGCGGACAACCCGCCCACCCTGGACGCGCGGCTGGCGGCCTTGAAGATGCTGCTGGACGGGCTGGACAAGCTCCCCGGCGGCACCTGGAGCGCGGCCTACCCCACGGAGGCCGCGAGCCTGCGGACCGTGGTGCTGCCCTTCACTGACCGGGGGCAGATCGAAAAGACCATCGAGTTCGAGATCGAGAACTACGTCCCCTTCAAGCTGCCCGACTTCGTGATGGACTACCGGGTGCTGAGCCAGGACGGCGGCCGCAGCAAGGTGCTGGCGGCGCTGGCCGAGCGGGACGGGCTGGCGGCGACGCTGGACGGCCTCTCGGAGATGGGCGTCGACCCCCGGCACATGATGCTGGACGCCGAGGCCCTCGCCGGGCTGACCGGCGACGCCGGCTGCAAGCTGGTGCTGGACGTCGGACACTCCCGCACCCTGGTGGCGCTGATCGCGGACGGGCAGCTCGTGGACGCGCGCGCCATCTCCTTCGGCGGCCGCGCGCTGACGATGGCCATCTGCAAGGAGCTGGGGCTGAGCTGGGGTGAGTCCGAGCTGGCCAAGCACCGCGCCCAGCTGGGCGGCGGCGCCGACAGCGTGGTCATCGAGTGGGAGCAGGAGGGCGACACGGGCGACTCCTGGTTCGACGACGACGCGTCGCCCACCAGCCCACACGTGGGCGACGAGCCCGGCGCGGCCAGGCCCATCGCCCCGGTGGACCCGACGGCGCCCGCGACACCTGCTGTCCCCGCGAGCCGCTCCTCCAAGCCGACGATCACTGTCGAGGGTGTGCTGCTCACCGCGCTGGGGCCGATGGTCTCCAGCCTGCGGGCGACCCTGCTGGCCTTCGAGGAGCGTCTGGGACGCGACGTGGACAGCGTGATCCTCACCGGCGGCAGCGCCAACCTGGGCGGCTTCTCGGCCTGGCTCTCCGGGGCCATCGAGCTGCCGATCGAGCTGGCGGATGTGTCCGAAGAGGCCCGCCGCCAGGGTGGATCCGGTCGCTTCGCCCTGTCGCACTGCCTCGCCAGCCGCTCCTCGGGCAGCTCCCGGGTCCGGGAGCTGGAGTTCCGCAAGGAAGAGTTCGCCTTCCACGGCGACCTCGCCCGCCTGAGCCAGTGGGCCGGCGTGGCCGCCACCGCGATGGTGGTCTTCTGCGCGGCGGCCGTTGTGATGTTCGGCGTCCGGTACCAGCAGCTCTCGGCGGCGCTGGAGACCCTCGACGGGCAGGTCGCCGAGGAGGTGCTCGAGGCCTTCCCCGGGGTCGCCGAGTCCACCGTGTCGACGCCGATGGCGGCCCGGGCGGTGGTGGTGGAGAAGTCCACCGAGGCCATCACCCGGGTCGAGTCCCTCGGCAGCGTGGTCGGCGGTGAGCCGCCCATCCTGACGCTGGTGAAGGAGATCTCCCAGGGGCTGCCTCCCACCAGCGAGGCCCGGGTGGAGGTCACGGAGCTGAAGGTCTCGGACAAGTCCGTCCAGCTGAAGGCCCAGACCACCGGCTTCGAGGCCGCCGCGGCCATCGAGACATCGCTCAAACGCAACGACCGCTTCGCCGCCGCCATCAAGGGCGACGAGAAGAAGCGCGGCGACGAGCTCACGTTCACGATCACCATTCCGCTGGAGGTCGAGGACGAGGAGGAGGAAGAAGGATGAGCGCTCTAGACAACATCTCCGCGAGCGTGGGCGGGGCCTTCGGCCCCCTCCAGAGCCGCCTGGAGCCGCTGCTCGACAGCCTCTCCCCCAGAGATCGCATGCTGCTGCTGGGCCTGAGCGTCTTCGGCGGCCTGCTGCTGATCGCCGGCGTGGGCTGGTGGATGACGTCCTCGCTGGATGGCCTCCGCAGCGACATCGACGATCGCAAGGAGGCCCTGGCCTTTGTGCGCCAGGAGATCGCCGAGTACGAGGCCAGCCAGGAGCAGCTGATCCTCATCGAGGAGGAGCTGAAGAAGCACGAGGGCACGGACTTCTCCGCCTTCATGGAGAAGGCCGCCGAGTCGGCGGACATGAAGGACCAGCTCAGCTCGGTGCGTCCCACCTCCACCACCACGGTGGGCTCGCTGGAGGTGAAGAACTACGACGTGAAGGTCAACCGGGTCTCGCTGCCCCAGTTCCTGGACTTCCTGTACCAGGTCGAGACCGATGGCTACCCGCTTCGCATCACCAACGCCAAGCTCAAGGGCGTCACGGTGTCGGGGGCCAAGCTGCTGAACGTTACGCTTGAAGTGAGCGCCTTCCGGCTGCTCATCGAGGAGGAGTAGTTGTCCCGCATCGCGTTGATCCTTGGCGGCTTCGCCTGGGCGCTGGTCTGCTTCTACGGCGGCCTCTGGCTCACCTTCCCCGGTGAGGACGCCGCCGACCGCATCGCCTGGGAAGTCCAGGAGCGCAGCCGCGGTGCCTGGCAGATCCAGGTCGCCGACGTGAAGCCCTGGCGGGTGAGCGGCGGCACGATGAAGGACGTCCAGCTGCTGAGCGTACCCAAGTCCCGCCGCGGCAAGACCGCGGCCCCGAGCCTGGTGCTCCGGGCGGACGCTATCTCAGTGCGGGAGGAGCTCCTCCCGCTGCTCACCGGCGGCTACGTCGCTGGCATCTCCGCCGATCTGTACGGCGGCGATCTGAGCGGTCGGGTCGGGCAGATCGGCGAAGAGATCATCGTCGATCTCGTCGGCGACGACCTGGATCTCTCGGCCTACCCCTTCGGCAGCGAGGACTGGACGCTGAACGCCGAGGGGCTGCTCCAGGCAGAGATCGATCTCACGATCGACCAGGAGGACATCAAGGCGAGCGAGGGGATCATCGTGCTCTCCATCGACGACCTCGCGCTGGCCGGGGTCTCCTTCTCCGGCATCACCTTCGATCAGCGCGCGGAGTTCTCCGAGGCGAAGCTGCGGCTCAAGGTTGAGGACGGCAAGGCCAAGGTCAAGAAGGGGAACTTCGAGTCAGACCTCGTCCAGATCGAGGTCGGCGGCGACATCAGCCTCGCCGATCCGCTCAGCCGCAGCCGCATGAACCTGACGGTGAGCTTCAAGCTGGCGGACGACCTGGATCAGATGGCCAAGCTGATGCTGAAGGGCGCCCGCGACGACAACGGCTACTACCACTTCAAGGCCAGCGGCTCGGTCGCATCACCCAACTTCCGCGAGGATCGGGTCGCTGCCCGCGGCCGCCGCGGCGGCAGCGGAGACAAGGCCACCACGCGCGACCGCCCCAGCACCATCACGCCCTCCGAGCGCCGCTCCGGCCGGGGTAGCGACGCAGAGGACGGTGAGCGCAAGGCCGACGATGACGGGGGCTTCCGAGACCGCCGCTCCGGGGATCTGGACCGCCGCCGCCTGGATGACGATCGCCGGATGCCCGAGCGTCGTCGGCCTGACATCGAGCGCCGCCCACCGCCGGATGATCTTGGTGCCGATGAGATCGATGAGATCGGGCCTGATGGGCCGTTGTTTGAGGAGGACGAGGGGGAGTTCTACGATGATGAGGAGTTTGTTGATGAGGGTGGGCCTGATGAGGGGTTGGATGAGCTGCCTTTTGAGCGTTGATGTTTGTTGATTTGGTTCGACGGTTCGGTTGTCGGTTCGGCGGGTCGGTTGTCGGTTCGGCGGGTCGGTTGTCGGTTCGACGGTTCGGTTGTCGGTTCGGCGGTTCGGTTGTCGGTTCGGCGGTTCGGTTGTCGGTTCGGCGGTTCGGTTGTCGGTTCGGCGGGTTCGGCTCGGTTTGACGAAGGTTGATGGGACTGGCGAGAGCGGTTTTGGCAGTCGCGGGCTCGTAGTTTGAGCGTCACGTCGAGGCGCCGTCGTTCTGCCTGCTGTGTTGTTGGACTTCCCGACCGTCCTGGGCGGCGCGGTGCCCCTGGGTAGATTCGACGTGTGCTCGCTGCGCTAACGAATCCCCGGACGATTCGTCAGCGTCAAGTCGACAAGGTCTGGTGGCCGGTGCCGTGCAGCTTGCGTCACACACGCCCGAATCTCCCTGGTCGGGGCACTTCGCCATTGGCGGTCCCAGGGCGTCCTCAGCGGGCAGGCAGACGACTGATCGCTTGTAGCCTTCCAGGATCGACTGGAGGTGACGAGGGCGTTCCCCCAGCCTGCGTGGCCTCACCGCCCTCGTCGACAACGGCGCAGGCTTACCGTCATCGAGCCCAGGAGGGGAGAGGAGAGAGGTACGGGGTGGGACCGGGACACACGGTGTGAGAGGCTCCGCACCCACTGTTGCTTCACGAACAGCCACCGGTCATTGCGCGGGGGACTGGTTGGGGGATTCATCGCCGCCACCGGGCTCGGTGGCGCAGTTCGCCAACCTGGGCGGCGCCTGCGACCGAGCGATGAATCTCGAGAACGTCCTGGTGCCTCACGGCCCGCGACAGCCCTTCTGAGTTTGTCGCTGTCGGCTCACAGACTTCAGCCCGCACCCGGGTTGGTGAACTGCGGCACCCAGCCCGGTGGTGACGACCCATTCCCCAACCAGTCCTCCGCGCAATGACCGGTGGCTGTTCGTGAAGCCACAGTGGGTGCGGAGCCTCTCACACCGTGTGTCCCGGTCCCACCCCGCCCCTCTCTCCTCTCCCCTCCTGGGCTCGATGACGGTAAGCCCGCCAGCGTTGTCGACGAGGGCGATGCCGCTACCCAGGCTGGGGGAACGCCCGCGCTGCCTCCAGTCGGTTCTAGAGGGCTACAAGCGATCAGTCGTCTGCCTGCCCGCTGAGGACGCCCTGGGACCGCCAATGGCGAAGTGCCCCGACCAGGGAGATTCGGGCGTGTGTGACGCAAGCTGCACGGCACCGGCCACCAGACCTTGTCGACTTGACGCTGACGAATCGTCCGGGGATTCGTTAGCGCAGCGAGCACACGTCGAATCTACCCAGGGGCACCGCGCCACCAAAGACGGTCGGGAAGTCCAACAACCCAACAGGCAGCACGACGGCGCCTCGGCGAGACGCTCAAACTACGAGCCCGCGACTGCCGAGACCGCTCTCGCCAGTCCCATCAACCTTCGTCAAACCGAGCCGAACCCGTCAAACCGACAACCGAACCGTCGAACCGACAACCGACCCGTCGAGCCGACAACCGACCCGTCGAACCGACAAACCGACAAACCGACAAACCGATCCGACAACAACAAAAAGATCAGCCGTTATCCGAAGAATCCACCATCAAAACCCGCTCAAGCTTATCAAAGAGCGCCTGAGCCCGCTCATGTTCAGGTTCACGAGCCAGAAGCCGCGCCAGCCGCTCATGAGCCTGCTCTTGCAGCTCAGAGTTGGCCTCCACAACAGCCAGGAAGAACTGACCATCAGTCATCTCAGGATCGAAGGTATCAGCGACCTGGAGCAGCTCCAGCGCCTCGTCCTTGTAGCCATCCTGCTTCCCCTGCTTGTACACCGACCAGCCGAGCCAGGCGATTGTAGGCGGGGAGTTCAGCTCCAGCTTGCTGGCGGCGGTGAAGCACTGGACCGCCCGGTCCCAGTTGTTGTTGTCGGCGGCGCGCTCGCCCTGCTCGTGCAGCAGCTGGGCGTCGGACTTGCCGGCGTTGGGATCCACCGCCTCCCGGGCTCGGCCTGAGCTCACCCGCGCGAGCGACTCCTTGACCAGGGCCAGCAGGCGCAGGGCGTCTCGGCGGCCCGCATCGGGCATCGTCAGATCCTGGGCGGCGTCGGTGTAGCGCTTGATCATGCGCTCGCCGGCCATGTCGATGCGGTCCCGATCCGAGTTGGGGGCGAGGCTGAGGACGGTCCAGTCGCTCACCCCGTCCAGGCGCTCCATCTCTTTGCGGAGCCGGTTGACCGCGGCGTCGGCCTCGCGGCGTCGGATGGCCTCGGCCAGCTTGGCGTTGTGCATGCCCGAGGGGGCGGCCGAGCGGATGGTGCTGGAGGGATCCGAGAGGCCTGGCGCCTCCATGATGGTCTCGATGTGGACCGGTGGATCCTTGAGGCGGCGCGGTCGGTTGCGGTCGGTGGAGCGCACGGAATGTGAGTCCAGCGTCGAGCGCAGATCGCGGACCGGGGAGGAGACCGAGCTCCCGGTTGGGCGGGAGGGATTGGCCGCGGGGATCTTGTGGGGGCGAGGAGCCTTCGGCTGATGCTTCTGCTCCAGCGGCTGATGCTTCGGGCGCTTGAAGGGCCCCAGCTGGATGAGGTTCATCGCCAGCAGCGCGCCGAGGTCGCGGGTGATGTACTCCAGCTCGGTGCCGCTGGCGTGGAGCAGCTCTCGCAGAGTGCGCCGCTGGTCCGCGTCGAAGAGGAGCCCCGCGACGGAGGGATCGATGGGCAGCCGGTAGACCGCGTTTCCGGCCGAACGCGTCAGCAGCGATCGGTCGAGGGAGTTGGCCACCGCCGCCGCGCTTGAGCACCGTCGACCGGCCTCCAGGAGCCCGTGGGCGATGGTGATGGCGCCGCCGTTGGAGATGGCCTGCTCCATGGGGGTGAAGCTGGTGCCTGGGCGGTAGAGGGCGCCCTCCGCCAGCATGGCGTCCCGGCGGTCCATGGGCTCGCCGTTGGCGAAGGTCAGCCACGCGGACTCGCCCTGGATGCGAAGGATGCCGTCCTTCTGCTGGGCCCAGATCTCGGAGACCAGCTGCAGGGACAGCAGGTTGGGCCGCGCCCCCTCGGGCGGCTCGAAGTGCCAGGGATCCTTCCGCTCCTTCAGGTGGGTGGGCGGCGTGAAGGCGGGCTCGGAGGGCGGGTCGTCGACGTCGGGCAGCTCGCTGGCGCCGGTTGGATCGGTGGGGACGTCGTCAGGATCCTCATCGGGATCAACGTCGGGCTCAGCGTCGAACTGGAACGCGTCGTCAGTCGTCGCCTCGAAGGCGTAGGGATCGACGGCCAGCTCGCCGGTCGACTCCTCAAAGGGAGCGCCGATCAGGGCCAGCCCGGAGGCCCCGGGGCGCTCCTCGGTGGGGGCGTCCTCGGTGGGCAGCGCGTCGCCCATCGCCTCGCCGGCCGCGGCGCCGAGGACCGCATGGATCTTGGCGGGCAGGTCCAGCACGGTGAAGGGCTTGGGCAGCAGCAGGGCGATGTTCAGTGAGGCCAGCGAGCGGCGCAGGTGCTCGCCCTCCCGGCCGTGGGTCGTGGACATCAGGATGACGGGCACCGGCGGCCCCCGCTCGTCGCGGCGCAGCTCCTTGATCAGCTCCAGCCCTGATCGATCCGGGAGCTCCTGATCGATCAGGAGCAGGGACAGATCCTTGTGGCGGGCGGCGACCAAGGCGCTGTCGGCGCGATCGCGGAGCAGTACCTTGAAGCCTTCGGCCTTGAGTACTTCGACGAGGATTCCCGAGAAGTAGGGGTCGTCCTCAACGACAAGCACCTGCTGCATTGACGAGCACCTTGCGAGTAGGAATCTACGACATATCGCTATGACATATCGCTGTCTGGGGCCGCACCTTTCGACATCTTGCGCGCGGCTGCCAGCGGATCGACGGCTGAGAGCACCCCGGATATCACCGCCCACGCTTCCACACGGGTGCTCTGGACCTCGTGGAGGTTGGCCGGAGTGATGCCACCGATCGCCACCACCGGCACCTGCGCGGCCGCGACGAGGCGACGGAGATCGGCGAGCCCGCGGGGGGGCAGCGCCAGGTGGATGCCGGGCTTGGTGCCCGTGCGGTAGACCGGCCCGAAGCCCACGTAGTCGGCGCCCTCGGACTCGGCGGCGCGGAGCTGCTCCAGATCGTGCGTGGAGCGCCCCACGATGCAGCTCGGCGGCAGCCGCGAGCGGTCGAAGGGGCCGTCGCCCTGGCCGAGGTGGACGCCGTCGCCGAGCCCGGCCTCCGCCAGCGCGAGGTGATCGTTCAGGATGAGCGGCACGCCGCGCTGTCTGCAGAGCGGGTGGAGGAGGCGCGCGGCGGCGGCCACGTCGTCGACGGACCAGCCCTTACAGCGGAGCTGGATCACCGAGGCGCCGCCGTCCAGGAGCAGCGTGCCCAGCGCCAGCGGATCCCCGAAGCCTGCGTCCGCGATGCCGTAGAGCCCTCGGATCATGCTGGCACCTCACCCCTTCCTGCGGCGGCGGCTGGGCGGCGTCACGCCCAGCTCGGTGGCCTTGGTCCGGAGTGTATTGCGCGCGACCCCCAGCATCGAGGCGGCGGCCTTCTGGTTGCCGCCGGTGCGGGACAGGGCGAGCCGGATCAGCGCCCGCTCGGTGGCGTCGATGGCCAGCCGGTAGAGCCCCACGTCGCTGCCCAGCTCGAACTGCTGGACCATGGGCCGCAGCCGCGCCTCCACCAGCTCCTCGAAGCTCACGGCCTGCTCCCGCAGCGCGGCGTCCGGCGCGCTCTCCAGCAGCCGCGACACCGCCTCGGGCAGGTCGCGGGCCCGGAAGGTGGGGCCGTCGCAGCTGGTGACGAGCTGCATGGCGAAGGTCTCCAGCTCCCGACCGTTTCCGGGCCAGGGGTGGGAGAGGATGAGCGGCCACATGGAGCGGTCCAGGCGGCGGCGGGGCAGCCCCTGGCGGCGCCGATAGCGCTCGACGTAGAGCCGGGTCAGGGCCTTCAGGTCGTCGTGCCGCTCCCGCAGCGGGCGCAGCCTGAGCGGCGTCCAGTGGACCAGCTCGGGGTTGTCCAGGCCCTTGACCCGCGTGCCGCCCATCAGCCGCCAGCCGGCCTTGCCAGCCCGGGCCTCCAGCGCGCTCACCGCCCCCCGACTCCAGTCCTCCAGCCGCGTCACATACAGCGCCCCGGCGGGCCCCTCCGGGAGGGGGCGGGGCTCGGCGCCCGGCTGCTCGTCGAGCCTCACCAGCGGCCCGTCCACGGCGGCGAGGCGGTGGACGACGCGGGCGATGCGCTCCTTGCCGGTCCCGCGCTCTCCCTCGACCCGGATGGGGGTCGCCCGGGTCGCCACATCGGCCAGCAGCGGCAGGGCCCGGTTGTCGAGCCCCATCCGGTCCAGCTCCCGGCGCTCGTCGAGCTGAATCACCGACCGGGCGCAGCGCCGGGCCAGCCGCAGCTGGAGGTCCGGGCGGGCCGGCGCGGGGCGGATGGGGAGCGCGGGGGCGCCCACGCTGCGGAGCTCCGGGGGCTCCGGCAGGGAGGCGCTCAGGGCCTGGAGCAGCGCCGTGTCGAGGCCCTGGAGCCTGCCGTCCAGCAGCACCAGCCCGCAGCCCGGCGCGGCCACCTCCCGCACCAGATCGGGCCAGGTCGAGGCCGTGCGAACGGCGTGGCCCGCCTGGGCCAGGCGCTCCACCAGCTCGCGGCGCAGGCGCTCTTCCACGGTGACAACAGCGACGTGGGGCACGGTGGGCGTTCCTGAGTTAAAGTAAAGTCGTCATACGTATCTTGACGGGTAAAGAGCCATGCGCCTTCTTGTGCTTTGTAGCTTGCTCCTCACAATCCCGGCGGCAGCTGAACCTGCCCCGGGGGCGGTCGTCGCTATCGAACCCGATGGTTCGCTCTGGGACTATATCGAGGCCAGCACCGGCGTCCCACCGACCGCGGAGGACGTGAAGGCCGCGGCCGAGCTGGCGGAGGAGCGCTTCGCCGAGCAGGGCATCATCGGTCGGGCGCCTGATAACGCCCTCTACACCGACCCCCTGACGGCCACCTCCGACGACCCGCTGCACGTCTCCGCCATCGACGCCGCGGAGTTCGATATCCCGGTCGTGTACAACGACGCGGTGGGCAAGTGGATGCGGTACTTCCTGGGCAACGGCCGGAAGTACTACCACAAGTGGCTCGGGCGCAGCACCCGCTGGCGGCCCATGATGTACGCCGAGCTGGAGCGTCAGGAGATGCCCCGGGATCTGGTGTACCTCTCCATGATCGAGTCCGGCTACGCCTCCCACGCCCGCTCCTACGCGTCGGCGGTGGGGCTCTGGCAGTTCATGTCCGCCACCGGCCGCGAGTACGGCCTGCGGGTGGACTACTGGTCCGACGAGCGCCGCGACCCGGTGAAGTCGACCCGCTCCGGGGTGGCCTACCTGAAGGAGCTGTACCGGATGTTCGACGACTGGCACCTCGCCTGGGCGGCCTACAACGGCGGCCCCGGTCGGGTCGGTCGGGCCATCCGGTCGACGGGCTCCAAGGACTTCTGGGTCATCGCGAAGTCCGGTCAGCTCCACAGCGAGACCAACAACTACGTGCCCAAGATGATCGCCGCGGCCATCATCGGCAAGCACCCCGAGCGCTACGGCTTCACCGGCATCGAGTTCCAGGATGAGTTCACCTGGGATGAGGTCACGGTCGATGGATCGGTGTCCCTCGACGTGCTCGCGAAGTGCGCGGGCACGGACGTCGAGACCATCAAGGAGCTGAACCCGGCGCTGCTGCGGGACGCGACGCCCCCCGACAAGACGACCACGGTCTACGTGCCCAGGGGCATCGGCACGACCTTCGCGACGCGCTTCGCCGCCGTGCCCGCTGACCAGCGCGTCAGCTACCGCCGGCACCGGGTCGCCAAGGGCGAGTCCCTCGGCAAGATCGCGGGCCACTACGGGGTCAGCGTCTCCGACCTGACGAAGTTCAACCGCATCTCCAACCCCAACCGCATCTACGTGGGCATGGAGCTCATCATCCCCGTGGCCGGCGCGACCCCGCCCCCGGCCGTGGCCGCCGTCGCCCCCTCGGCGCCGAGCGTCTCCGCGCCCGCGCCGGCTGCCTCCCGCACCTCGTCGGTCTCCACCTCGACCACCCACCGCGTGGCCAGGGGGGACACCCTCTCGGGCATCGCCGCCCGCTACAGCGTCTCCACCTCGGAGCTGCGGAGCTGGAACAACCTGAAGGACGCCAACCACGTGATGGTGGGCCAGAAGCTCACGATCCGCGGCGGCAGGCCGGCGGCGCAGGTCTCCACCTCCTACACGGTGGCCCGGGGCGACAACCTCACCAAGATCGCCGAGCGGCATGGGGTGACGGTCAAGCAGCTCCAGGACTGGAACAACATCAAGAACAGCTCGTCCATCCGGGTCGGCCAGACGCTGAAGCTCCACACAGCCACCAGCTCCTGGACCAACTACACGGTGAAGGCCGGCGACAGCCTGGGCGGCATCGCGCGGCACTACGGCTGCTCGGTGTCGGACCTCAAGAGCTGGAACGACCTGGAGACCAGCGTCATCCAGCCGGGGCAGAAGCTCCGCGTGCGCAAGGCTTAGAGGGTGCTCACGCTGGAGGAGGCCCTCGGCAGGGTGCTGGCGAAGGTGGAGGCCCTGCCCGCCGAGCGCGTGTCGCTTGAGCAGGCCTACGGGCGGGTGCTGGCCCAGGAGGTCGTGAGCCCCCGAGACAATCCGCCCTGGGACAACTCGGCCATGGACGGCTTCGCTGTCCGCAGCGAGGATCTGGCGTCCCAGCCGACGACGCTCGCCGTGCTGGAGACCATCCCGGCCGGCGGGATGCCCACGAAGGCGCTGACCGAGGGCACCTGCAGCCGCATCATGACCGGCGCGCCCATGCCCGATGGGGCCGACGCGGTGGTGATGATCGAGGACACCAGCGCCTGGGGGGCGGCGCGACGGTCGGGAGACGAAGTTGCCATCACCTCCGACACCGTGGAGATCCGCGCCAGCCCCGCGCCGCGCCAGCACGTGCGGCCGCGCGGCGACGACGTCCGCGAGGGGCAGCTCGTCCTGAAGCCGGGACACGTGATGACCCCCGCCGCGGTGGGCCAGCTCTCCAGCCTGGGCTTCCCCAGCGCGATGGTGGTGCAGCGCCCCGTTGTGGCTGTGTTGTCGACCGGGGACGAGGTGGTGGAGGCGGGCTGGCCGCTCGCGGACGGGCAGATCTACTCGTCCAACACCCACAGCCTGCTGGGCCTCATCCGTGAGGCGGGCGGGATCGGCGTCCACTGTGGGGTGGCCCCGGATGACCCGGCGGGGCTGCGGGCCGCGCTCAAGCGCTGCATGCGGGCGGACGTCATCCTCACGACCGGCGGGGTCTCCGTCGGGGACTTTGACTTCGTGAAGGATGTCTTCTCTGGAGACGACGCGGAGGTCGACGCGGAGCTGGACTTCTGGAAGGTGGCCATCAAGCCGGGCAAGCCGCTCGCCTTCGGAAGCATCGGCGGGCGCCCGGCCTTCGGGCTGCCGGGGAACCCGGTGAGCTGCGTGGTGAACTTCCTGCAGTTCGTGCGGCCGTTCCTGCGGAAGATGATGGGCCTGGAGCGCCTGTTCCTGCCGGTGGTAGAGGCGGAGCTGGTGAGCCCGCTGCGGAAGAAGCCCGGGCGGGCCCACCTCGTGCGGGTTCGGCTGGGGCTGGGCTCGAGCGGCTTCACCTGCGCCAGCACCGGCACGCAGTCCAGCGGGGTGCTGGGATCGCTGGTGGAGGCGGACGGGCTCGCGCTGATCCCCAGGGAGTCCGGCGGGGTGCCGGCGGGAACCCGGGTGCGGGTGCAGGTGCTGCACCTGGAGTGGCTGCACGGGCTCACGCCGGGGTTCGGCTGGGGCGAGACCTGGACCGCCCCGCAGGCCGTCGCCGCGACGCCAGCGGCTGGCGACGAGGGTGACGAGGGCGACTGCTGTTGATTCGGGGCTTCATCCTGGCCGGCGGCCGCTCCTCCCGCTTCGGAGAGGACAAGGCCCGCTTCCCCGTGGACGGCGTCCCCATGCTCCAGCGCGTCATGGCCGCCATGATCGCGGCCGGACACACGCCGCGGATCATCGCCCGTGACGATCGCCTCGCCGACATGGCCCCCGTCCTCGTCGAGCCCACCGACGCCCCACGGCACCCCCTGAACGGGGTGCTCGCCGGCCTCGCGAGCCTCGCCCCCGACGAGTCGGCCCTCTTCGCCCCCTGCGACCTGCCCTGGATCCCCCCGGAGGCCTTCACCCGCCTCCTCGCCGCCGGCCCCGCCGCCGCGGCCCACGACGGCGAGCGGGCTCACCCCCTGGTCGCCCTCTACCCCGCCTCCTGGCGCCAGCGGGTCGCGGACACGCTGGCGCGCGGCGGCTCGGTCCGCAGCGTCGCCGCGGACGCCGTGAGCGTACAAATGCCCGCCGATTGGCTGAAGAACGTGAACCGGCGATCGGATCTGAGGTACTAGTACCGGGCGGAAGGTGCAGGCGTATGGGACACAAGAAACACCACGCCGACGCGGGCAAGCGATCGGTGCCGGTTCACATCGTGGTGGTCTCCTCCACCCGAACACACGAGACGGATCGCTCCGGCCCGGCGCTGATCGCCGCGCTCGATGGCGCCGGTCACTCGGTCGCGGCCAACGAGATCGTGCCGGATGACGCCGGGCGCATCCGGTCCCGTCTGGAGTCGCTGGTCACCGGCGGCGCGCGGGCGATCATCTTCGCCGGCGGCACCGGCATCTCCAGCAAGGACGGCACCATGGAGGCCGTCGGCGGCGCCCTCGACAAGACCCTGCCGGGCTTTGGCGAGCTGTTCCGCATGCTCTCGTACAAGGAGATCGGCTCCTCCGCGATGCTCTCCCGGGCGGTGGGCGGCGTGATGGGGGACGCGGTGGTCTTCGCCATCCCCGGCAGCCCCGCGGCCTGCAGGCTGGCGGTCAAGGAGCTCATCGCCCCCGAGCTGAGCCACCTGCTGTACGAGCTGGACAAGGAGAAGGAGTACGCCCCGGAGGCCCCGTCCTCGGAGGGCGCCAGCGTCACCGGCGCGGCCATCATCGTGGACCAGCCCACCGACAGCATCCCCCCCAGCGTGCTGCCCTCCGGCTGGATGCTGCGCCTCTGGCAGCTCGGCGGCATCCTGGAGCGCGGCGGCGCCATGGCGCTGAACGAGCGCCTCGCCGCCATTCCCCTGGCGGTGAATGTGCTCTCCACGGCGGGCGCGCAGGCGACGGTCACCATCGGCGACGACCGCTACCTCGCCTTCGGCTTCCCGGATCTGAAGCGCTCCAGCTCCCGGGTGCTGCTGGTGGGGGAGGGGGAGCCCTACGGTGAGATCCTGGCCCTGCATCGCTGGCCCGCCCGCACGGGCGCGCTCAGGAACGACGCCGGCGGACTGCTCGGCGCCTCCGGCCGGCTGGGCGCGCTCGCCCGGGAGGTCACCGGCGCGGACTACCCCGAGAGCGGCCGGGTGTTGGCCGTTGAGCCAGGCGCCATCTATGTGACCGAGGGCGGCACCCGCGTGTTCCGCTGGGACGGCCGAGCCCGCAAGGAGGTCGGCGCGCCGGCCAGCACGCTGGCGAGCCTGCTGCTCCAGTGGTCTCAGCGCTGAGGGCGCTCGCGCCGTCACCGAGCTGCCGGTCAGTCCTCGACTTCACCGATGTTGGTAGTCCCCGTCCGTGGCCCACCGCGGGTGGACATACTAACTGTACGCTCCTCACCTTCTACTCCTCAGGAGCACCCATGTCCGTACAGGAAGCCCGCGCCATTCTGGAGCCCGCGGCGACCCGTGTCCGCGATCCCCTCACCAGCCGCTCGATGTGGCTGGCTGGCATGATCGTGGAGCCCCGTGTGGAGGACGGCGCGCTGAAGTTCACCCTGCGCTTCGCCGCCGAGCACGAGCCCGCGGATCGCATGCGCATGCAGGAGGCCCTGCGCGCCAACATCAAGGGCCAGGGCTTCGACGGCAGCGTCATCTGCAACGTGCGCATCGGCGACAGCCGCTCCAAGGCCGCCCCGGCGAAGGACCGCGGCCACGATCACAGCCACGGTCACGCCAAGGGCAAGGGCAGCGGCGGCGCGGGCCCCGTCCGCGGCATGAACGCCGGCGGCGGCATGCAGCCCCACGGCGGGCCCATCAACAAGCAGCCCGTCGCGGGCGTGACCCACGTGGTCGCCGTCGCAAGCGGCAAGGGCGGCGTGGGCAAGTCCACCGTGGCCACCAACCTCGCCGTCGGCCTCGCCGAGCGGGGCTTCAAGGTCGGCCTCATGGACGCGGACATCTACGGCCCCTCGCTGCCGCTGATGATGAACGTCCAGGGCAACCCCGTCGCCAACGCGGACAAGAAGATCCTGCCCCTGGTCTCCTACGGGGTGAAGTGCATGTCCATCGGCTTCCTCGCCCCGTCGAAGGAGCCCATCATCTGGCGCGGCCCCATGGTCATGGGGGTCGTTCGACAGTTCCTCCAGGACGTCGCCTGGGCCCCCCTGGACTACCTGATCGTCGACCTGCCCCCGGGCACCGGCGACGCGCAGCTCACCATGATCCAGGGCACCCCCATCTCCGGGGCGGTCATCGTCACCACCCCGCAGGATGTGGCGCTGCTGGACGCGGTGCGCGGCGTCGAGATGTTCCGCAAGCTCGACGTGCCCGTGCTCGGTGTCGTCGAGAACATGAGCTGGTACTCGCTGCCCGGCGGCGAGAAGGCCTACCCCTTCGGCAAGGACGGCGGGGTGGCCATGGCCGCCGAGTACGGCGTGCCGCTGCTGGGACAGGTTCCCCTCGATCAGTCGGTGCGTGAGGGCGGCGACAAGGGCGCCCCGGCGGTGCTCGAGGGCCAGGGTGAGAGCGAGGCCAGGGCGGTGTTTCTGGACGTCGCTCGCGCCATCGCCGAGCAGCTGGGAGCGTGAGCCCGGCCCCGCCGGTGGCGCTGGTGGACCGCTTCCAGCGGGTCCACACCTACCTCCGCCTCTCGGTGACGGATCGCTGTAACTACCGCTGCGTCTACTGCATGCCCCCCGAGGGGCTGGACTGGATGCCCCGGGGTCACATCCTGACCTTCGAGGAGATCGGCCGGCTGGCCAGGGTCTTCGGTCGCCTCGGCGTCACCAAGATCCGCCTCACGGGCGGTGAGCCCACCCTCCGAAAGGACTTCGTGGGCCTGGTGCAGCGCGTGGGCGCGGTGCCGCAGATCACCGACCTCAGCATGACGACCAACGCCTTCCGGCTGGCCCGCATCGCGGACGCGCTGGCGCGGGCTGGCATGAACCGGGTCAACGTCTCGCTGGACTCGCTGGACGCCGATCGCTTCGCGGCGCTGACCCGCGGCGGCAAGCTTCGAGATGTGATGGCGGGCATCGAGGCGGCTCGCGCGGCGGGGCTCACGCCCATCAAGATCAACTGCGTGGTGATGGCGGGGACCAACGAGGACGAGGTGCTGCCGATGGTGGCGTACTTCTCCAAGCACGCCGCCGACACCGAGCTGCGCTTCATCGAGTACATGCCCTTCGAGGTCCGCCGGCACGAGTCCTTCACCGCCGCGCAGATGCGCGCGGCGATCAGCGAGCGCTACACGCTGAAGCCCGCGGTCCGCAGCGACGAGACGGCCGGCCCCGCCGTGTACTGGACCGTCGAGGAGACGGGGCTGAAGGTCGGCTTCGTCTCGCCGCTGTCCGAGAAGTTCTGCTCGACCTGCAACCGGCTGCGCCTGATGGCCGACGGTCACCTCCGCACCTGCCTCTCCGACGACGAGACCCCGAGCCTGCGGGACTACCTGCGCGAGGGCGCGAGCGATGAGACCATCGCCGAGGCGATCCAGGCGATGGTGTCGGGCAAGCGCGAGGGCCACGGCTGCGCGGTCGAGGGCGGCGAGGCCTTCGAGGGCGTCATGACCCGCATCGGCGGCTGAGCCTCGGGGCTGCTTGTCGGGGCCGCTCAGTCCTCCAGCAGCGCCCTGGCCGCGTCCCGCCACTGCTTCAGCCGCTTGGGGCCCACCCCGGGCACCTTCAGCGAGGTCGGCTCCACGCCGGCCAGCGCGGCCACATCGTCGATCCCGGCGGCGACCAGCTTCTCCCGGCTGGCCGCGCCGATCCCCGGCACCGCCTCCAGATCCCGGTGGGTCTCCTCCGTGGGCTCGTGGATGTCCTCGCGGAGCTCCTGGAGGAAGTCCAGCGGGGGATCCACGCGCACCGCGGTGGTCTCCACCAGGGACCGGGGGGCGGCGCGGAAGGACAGGGGCGGCAGGGAAGGGGGGATCGAGGTCGCGGTGGGCTCGTTCACGATGTCCGGGCCGATGAAGGGCTCGTCGAAGCTCGTCGCCCGCCCGCAGGGGCTCTCGCCGGGGCAGGCGCAGGGGAGCTGCGCGTGCTCCTGCTCCACATCCGGCCAGATCTCCGCCTGGTAGCTCCCGCTCAGGGTCACCACCAGCGAGATTCGGAAGTGCTGGATCGCGAGCGGCGCCCCGCGGGTGCTGTCCCGGTTGGTGAGGGTCACCTCGGCGTCGGCGGTCGCCAGCACATGCAGATCGAGGAGGCCGTGCTCTCGGATGGAGCGCGCCACCAGCCGGGTGCGGACCCTGCTGCAGGCCGCGGCTTCGGCGACGAGGGTGTCCACGAGCAGCCGGCTTCGCGTCACCGCGCCGCCAGCGACGTCGGTGGGGATCACGAGCTGGGACTCGTCGCCCACGGTCACGCCCGCGGGCAGCGGGACCGGCTCCGGGGGGGGCGTCGCGCCGGAGAGCGTGCGATCCAGGGTCCAGCGGAAGGACTCGGGCACCCGGCCCCCGGCGTTGTGCCAGGAGCGGGTCACCGCGCGCTTGGAGCAGTTCTGCAGCGTGCGCGTCGCCAGCGCCACCCCCGCCGCCGCGGGCTGACGGTTGGTGGTGGTCCAGCTCGCGCCCGCGATCTGGAGGCGGACGTTCTCCAACGTCACCAGTCGATCGAGGCCGTCGGCCGGCCAGTCGGTCTCGGAGCGCTCGAGGGCGGCGACGTGCAGGGAACGGGTGAGGCTCACTGTGGACAAGGCGGGCTCCTTGGAGACGAGCCCCATCCTACACCGTCGAATATGTGTGGGCCGTCTCGCCGCTGGAGGAGTGATGGCGTTGTGGAGTCGCGATCCGTTGGATCGCACGCTGCTGGGTTTCCGCCCCACGCTGGCGCGGCAGATTGAGCGCCGCTTCGGGGGCTGGCGACACCAGTACAACGAGCCGGACCCCGCCCGGCCCGAGCGCCTGGAGACCCCGAAGCGGGTCGCGGTGATCGGCGGCGGCCTCGCCGGCTTCGGGGCGGCCTCGCTGCTCGCCGAGCGCGGCTACGAGGTCGTGCTCATCGAGAAGCAGGAGACGCTGGGCGGAAAGATCCGCGCGTGGCGTCAGACGCTGTCGGACGGCAGCGAGGCGATGGTGGAGCACGGCTTCCACGCCTTCTTCCGCCACTACTACAACCTGACGGAGTTCCTGGAGCGCCTGGGCATCTACCAGGAGCTCGCCTCCATCGAGGACTACCTGATCCTCGGCCTGGACGGGAAGCAGCACGGCTTCCTGGAGTCCGAGACGGTGCCGGTCCTGAACATCATGGGGCTCGCCCGGCAGGGGGTGTTCAAGTGGCGTGATGTGCTGCTGAGCCCGGCGGTGAAGCACATGGACGTGCTGCTCCGGTACAACCCCGAGACCACCTTCGACGAGCTGGACGACCTGTCCTTCGCGGAGTTCGCGCGCATCGCCGAGCTGCCCAGGGGCCTGATGCTCTCCTTCAACACCTTCGCGCGGGCCTTCTTCGCGGAGGAGGACCGCATGTCGATGGCCGAGCTGGTCAAGAGCTTCCACTTCTACTACCTGAGCCAGCCGGCGGGCCTGCTCTACGAGTACCCCGTCGCCGACTACAACACGGCGGTGGTGAACCCCATCCTCGCCCACCTGACCGAGCGCGGCGTGGCGGTGCGGCCGGGCACGAGCGTCGTCGGCATCGACCGGGACGGCGAGCGCTTCGTGGTGCGGACCGAGGGCCCCGGGAGCGAGGCGACCACCGTGGACGCCGTGGTGCTCGCGACGGACGTCGTCGGCGCCCGCGCCGTCGCCGAGGGCGCGCCGTGGCTGGACGAGGCGAGCCCCGAGGTGGCCGGCAAGCTGAAGGCGCTGGAGCCCTCCCAGCGCTACGCGGTGCTCCGCATCTGGACCGACACCGACCTGCCCGAGGACATGCCCCTCTTCGTGATCACCGAGCGCCGCCGGGCGCTGGACGCCATCGCGCTCTACCACCGCTTCGATCCCGACTGCGCCGCCTGGGCGAAGCCCCGCGGGGGCGCGGTGCTGGAGCTGCACTGCTACGCCGTGCCCGACGACCTGGAGGAGGAGGCGATCCACGCGCAGATGCTGGAGGAGCTCGCCCACTTCTTCCCGCACACCCGGGGGCAGCGGATCATCCGGGAGTACATGCAGATCAACAAGAACTTCTCCGCCTTCCACGTGGGAATGCGCGCGGCGCGCCCCGTCACGGAGACGGGCGTGCCCGGATTCTACCTCGCCGGAGACTGGGTGAAGCTGGGGCTGCCGGTGATGCTCATGGAGGCGGCCTACACCTCCGGGGTGCTGGCCGCCAACGCCGTCCTGCGGGAGTCCGGGCTGCGGGAGCAGCAGGTCTGGAGCGTCCCGCCCCGGGGCATCATGGACGGCGTCCCCAAGGCCCCCTGGGCACCCTCCTACAAGTAAGGGCATGATGTGGGCGTGAGGGCACCACTGACTGCACCACTGACTGCATCGCTGCTTCTCCTGATGACCGGCTGCGTGCTCCGCGCGCCGGAGCCGGGCCAGGAGGTCGTCGACTCCGCGGTTGACACCGACGGCGGCGGAGATGTCGGCGAGGAGGACGCCAGCGAGGCCGGCTTCGCCCGGGTGCTCACCATCAACACCTCGCTCACCGGCGGGGTGCTGGAGAGCGTCAACCTGAACACCGGCGCCATCAACGAGGACCTCGCCGAGACCACCGGCGACGCCCAGCTCACCACCGTCGGCGAGAGCCTGCTGGTGCTGGACCGCTTCGACGGCGCCCGGGTGCGCCTGCTGGATCCCGGGGAGTGGGAGACCCCGCTGGCCGACTACCCGCTCGACGGCGCGCCCTACGACGCGCAGATCTGCGGGGACGCGCTGTTTGTCTCCCTGCACAGCGCTGGAACAATCATCGCCCTCGATCCCCTGACCGGCGAGACCCTGGCGACCATCGAGGCGCCCAAGGGCTACGACCCGGCGGGGCTGACGGTCGTGGAGGAGACGCTCTACGCGGCGCTGCACGAGCTGGACGAGGCGACCTGGGCCCCCGTGGCCGGGGCGGTGGCGGAGATCGACTGCCGAACCCGCAAGGTGACGCGGACCGTGGAGGTGCCAGGGCCGCTGCCGGCGGTGGAGGCCTGGCCCGGGGAGCCGGAGAAGGTGCTGGTTCGGGTCGGGGCCTTCGATCGGCGTGGCGGCCTCTACGCCATCGATCGGCCCAGCGGGCTGGTCTCGCTGCTCATCGATGAGGCCGCGCTGGACCTCGGGCTGGCCGACGTCGCCCTCTCCGGGAGCCGGGGCGTCGCGCTGACCTACGACGCTGACTGGCGCTACGGGATCGCCTGCTTTGACACTCTGGACTACCTGCTGGTCGAGGCGGAGCAGCCCCGGGCGCAGCTGGTCGATGTGGCGCTGTCGCCCGAGGGGCGGGCCTGGATCGCCGCCCGCCCCTCAGCGGACGATCCGGACGGCCCGAGCGGGCTGCTGGTCTACGACCTGGAGAGCTGTGAGTCCGTCACCGGCGCCGACTGGTTTCGTTTGAACCTGCCCCCCTGGCGGATCCTCATGCAGGGCTACGAGGACAGCGAGGGGGACTGAAGGACGGGGCGACTCGACGCCCCGGGTCGCTCGCGGTAGCATCTGTTCCAAGGCAACCCACCAGGACACCCGATGCTCTCCACGCTGATCGCCGCCGCGCTGCTCTCCACCGGGGATGCCCGGGCCTTCTTCCCCGATGACATCAGCCTCTCCTCGATGGCGAGCTTCAACGAGAACCCCGTCGACGCGGAGGACGTGAACCTGGCTTACCGGGAGATCGTCCGCGAGATGGGCGCCGCCGCCGCCAACAAGCCCGGGGCTCCCGTGGAGACCCTCGGCATCAACGGCTTCGGGGTCGGGCTGGACTCCAGCATCTCCTTCGTCTCCGCCGACATCGACGGCACCGACCCGTCGAGCTGGCAGCGGGCCCACGAGGACAACGACCCGAGCGGCATCATGTGGATCCCCCGGATCGTGGTGCAGAAGGGCCTCCCCATCTCCCTGGAGGTCGGCGGCTCCGTCGGCTACGTCGGCTTCTCCCGGCAGACCCTGCTCTCCGGCTGGGGCCGCTGGGGCCTGCTGGAGGGCTACCGCAAGGCCCCCGACATCAACATCCAGGCGGGCTACTCCGGGCTCGTGGGCAACGAAGAGCTGGAGCTTGGGGTCATGGACTTCAGCTTCAACATCGGGTACTCGCTGCCCTTCGGGACGATCGCGGGCATCAACGAGACGAAGTTCTCCCCCTACGGCGGCATCGGGCGGCTCTACATCCACGCCGCCCCGCGCATGAGCGAGGAGGACCAGGAGGATCTGGGGGTCGCCCCGATCTCCGGCTTCAAGGACGCTGACTCCTACGACGAGGAGTTCCGCCCCCTCCAGGTGCACGGCGGCTTCCAGATCACCAAGGGCGCCTTCCAGTTCCACTCGGCGATGGCCTACTCCATCGGCACGCTGAGCAGCGTGAACCTGGGCCTCGGGTTCGTCTACTGAGCGCCTCCTGCGCGGCGCTCCTGCTCCTCGCGCCGGCCTCGGCGCTGGAGATCCGCGTCACCGCCGAGGTGAGCGACGACCTGCGCACCATCTCCGGCACGCTGCGCGCCGATGAGGCCGTGAGCCTGGTGGATCCGCTGGCGCTGTTGCCGGACGCCCCAGACGATCGCACCACCTTCCGGACCTGGCCCGGCCGCCCCGAGCGCGGGCAGGTCGTCTGGGAGCCGGCGGGGGAGGGGGCCTGGCGCTTCACCACCACGCTGCCCCGGCGCTATGGATCGCTGGGCGTGCTGCCGCGTCGGGGCCTGTGGGCCAACGGGGGCTGGTATCCGCAGCCGCTGGTGGACGGGGCGGTCTCGGTGGCGGACTGGTCGGTGTCGGTCGCGCTGCCGGACGGGGTGGTGGGGGTCGTGGGCGACGTCGCCGGTGAGGGCACGCTCCGCTGGGAGGGCCGCGGCGAGCGGGCCGCCCTGGCCGGGCTGCTGCGCGGGCGCGTCACGACCCTGGAGGTGCCGCGGGGGGACGGCGGCGAGGGCGCGACGATCACCCTGCTGGAGGACGGGCCCAGGCGCCAGGATCGAAATGAGCAGCTGGTGGCGCTGCTCGATGAGAGCTGGACCCTCGACGGTCCGGCGGCGGTCACCGCGGTGGAGTCCCGGCAGCTCCGCCGGCTGGTGCGGGCCGCGCCGGGCACCCTGTTCCTCTCCGATCGGGCCTTCCGCATGACCGGGCGGCTCGGCAGCTATCACCGGGCCGCGGTGGCCAGGGGGCTGCTGCAGGCGGCGCTGCCCGTGGAGGATCCCTGGGGCCGGGCCATCGCGGCGGACGCCATGGCCCGGGCGTGGCGGGAGGCCGCCGAGGCCCGGGACGCGGAGGATCTGCTGCGCTTCGGGGCCTGGATCCCCGAGATCGACTCCCTGCTCTACGACGGCAGCGTGCCCTTCGTGGGCGAGCTCTTCTTCGAGACCTTCCCGGCGGACCCGCTCGCGGACGATCTGCTGGAGATGTTCGACCCCCGCACCCTCGGTCAGGTGGTGTCGGTGAAGCTGGATGACCGCTACGGCGCGGGCAGCGCCCTGGCGCTGGCGGAGGCCCTGACCGCCGGCGCGTCCCTGGAGGCCGCCGCCGAGGGGCTGGGCTTCGCGCTGGACCCCTGGCGGGCGCCCTACCCGGAGCAGGACTACACGCTCGCGGTGTCGGACGCCGCCGTGACGGTCACCCGCGAGGCCCCGGCGGACGCGCCGGCCGAGCCGGTGGTGCTGGAGGTGGACGGCGAGCGCCTGGCGTGGCTGGCCGGGCCGGGCTCCGACACCGAGACCTGGACGCTGGACAGCGCGCCCGAGCAGGTGCGCCTGGATCCCGACAAGCACCTGGCGCAGACGGACTACGTCAGCGAGCGCTGGCCCGCCCGCTGGACCAGCGTGTTCACCTTCTTCCCCTACAACATCAACCTCTCCGACCAGACCTTCTCCGCGGCGGCCGGCGCCACGATCCGCAAGCAGTACGACACCCACAACCTGCTCAACGTCAGCGCCTTCACCGACCCCGTGAACCTCGCCGGGGCCACCCTCACCTGGCGCTACGCCGTGGGCCGCCTGCTGGACCGCCGCTCGCGACCGCACCGCCTCTACCTGAGCGCCACGCCGGCCCTGCTCAACCCCAACTACCGGCCGACCTCGGACGGCCGCTACGCGCTGGGCGCGGGGGTCGCGTGGCGCTACGACGACCGGGTGGACTACCACTTCCCGCTGGAGGGCAAGGGCTTCTACGCGGGCGCGGGCGCGGGCTTCGTGCCCGGCGGCGACCAGCGCTGGGCGAGCCTGAGCGGCGCGGCGGAGGGCGTGTGGAGCCCGCACCCCCGGCACAGCTTCGCCGGGGAGGCGCGGGCGGGGCTGGCGGCGGGTGAGGTGGAGCACCGGCTGCTGGGGCTGGGGGGCGCCAGCAACCTGCGCAGCGTGCAGGTGGGCGAGGCCGTGGGGGACTGGCGGGCGGTGGGCAAGGGCGAGTACCGGGTGGCGGTGATTCGGAACGCCTCGGTCCCCATGTGGCTGCTCTGGGGCTCGGAGCTGCAGCTCACCGTGGGCGCGGAGGTCGGGGTGATGGGGGACGCGCGGCTGGAAGGCGGTGGGCGCGTCGAGGTCGCCCGGGCGGCGGGCTGGACCGCGGGGATCTCGGGCATCGGCGATCTGCTGGGCGCTCGACCCACCATGCTGGGGGTGACCGCCGCCGGCCTGCTCTACGCCGATCCCGTCGCGCTGGAGGCGGACTTCCCCGTGCAGATCTACCTGCGCTGGTTCCAGGCCTTCTGAGCCGACTCTGTGAGGAATGATGTCTCGTGCCCCGGCGATCACCCGTTGTCTTCTGATTCTGTTTGCGGGGGTGGGGTGTGAGCCCAAGGAGGGGGAGAGCGTCGGCCCCTTCGTCTCCGTTAGCGCTGGCTCGAGTCACAGCTGCGCGATCGACGAGGAAGGCGCCATCACCTGCTGGGGCGATGACAGCAGCGGCCAGGTCTCCGGTGCGCCCTCGGGCGCCTTCTCCGATGTGAGCGCGGGCAGCCAGTACAGCTGCGCGATCGATGACGAAGGCGCCATCGCCTGTTGGGGCTATGACAACAGCGGGCAGGTCTCCGGTGCGCCCTCGGGTGCCTTCATCGACGTAAGCGCGGGCGACGCTCACAGCTGCGCGATCGACACTGAAGGCGCCATCCTCTGTTGGGGTGTGGATCGCAATAATCAGGTCTCCCATGCCCCCTCAGGGAGCTTCACCGATGTCAGCGCCGGCAGCGACCACGGCTGCGCGCTCGACACCGAAGCGTCCATTGTCTGCTGGGGCTACAACAGTGACGGACAGGTCTCCAGCGCGCCCTCGGGCGTCTTCGCTGAGGTGAGCGTGGGCAGCGATCACAGCTGCGCGATCGACATCGAAGGCGCCATCAGTTGTTGGGGAAGGATTCGCCACGACCAGCAGTCCGGTGTGCCCGCTGGTGCGTTCGTTGGAGTGAGCGCGGGCGCTGCCAACAACTGCGCCATCGACGCTGAAGATGCCGTCGCCTGTTGGGGCGATAACGTCGACGAGCTGAACAGCCGAACCCCGTCAGGCGCCTTCGTCGCGGTGAGCGCGGGCGGCCACCACAACTGCGCAGTCAACACCAAAGGCGCCATCGCCTGTTGGGGGGATGACAACAGCAGCCAGGTCTCGGGCACCCCCAATACGCTTCTGCGTTGATTTAATCATACGCTGACTTGCCCATTCCGCCGCTGTCGCCGTTTGGGGGATTCGGAGTGACGAGTGCCACACCTGCATCTCCCAAACAACAACAGCGACGAAATGGTCGGCGTCATCGCACGATTAAATCAACGCAGGAGCGTATAAGCCCGCACCTTTCACCAGACCGCGCCGCATGGCGCGCGCCAACTGCGAAGAGGCCCCGTTGAGGAACGCGACGTCCCAGCGCCGCACGCAAGAGGGTGTTGCGACGTCAGCTGCCTCGCCGCAAGGCGCGTCCGCTCGAACTTCAGCGCTCCTGAGTCGCTGCTTCTGAAGCCCTCCCCCTGTCTTCTGGCAGCTTGCGCTGCGAGGGGGCGAGCCCCCGGTGACCCCCCACCATCAGCCAGAACGTGCCGGCCG
>Ga0316204_10002526_pt1 | contig 40905 bp, 40 predicted proteins | sample 6monrhotite_MG_2_FD_205661 | JGI IMG/M metagenome (GOLD analysis project Ga0316204, IMG submission 205661) | Microbial mat bacterial communities from mineral coupon in-situ incubated in ocean water Damariscotta River, Maine, United States -... | ecosystem: Environmental > Aquatic > Marine >...
CTACATTAACCGATTCTACAACCACCAAAGAATCCATTCAGGCATCGGCTATACAAACCCCGCTAATTTTGAAAGAATGGCTGCATGAAATGTACAACGTGTCCGTTTTATCGGGGGAAGATCAACGTGCTAGCGCACGCCCCTCAACAACAGCGTTAGGGGATAAAAAAATATGCATTACATGATTCGCTTTGTTACAAATAAATTTGATGTATCAAAAGAGACTGAGAATCCTATTAATCCTATATATGGAGAATCACTTTTAAACTGGTTACAGAAAAGGTTAAAAGGTAAAAAAGAAATCACAGAACCTGATGCAGAAGACTGGGGTTGGTATTCTTTTATGGAATGGGAGGGCAGAAGCTACATGCTTGGTTCCAGTGCATCAGAAGAGGAGAATGGAGATCGTGAATGGATACTCCAGATAGATAAACAACGGTCTTTTAAAGAAAAGTTATTTGGTAAAGAAAAAATGACTGAAAGTGATCCTTGTTTATTATTCTTTAAAAGTATATTTGAAAACGAAAAAGAGTTTAAGGAAATATCAATTGAGTAATGGCTTAACCAGTAGGTCAAGTTCGCTCCTATTAGTCGCAGGGACCACCGCTTCGCTACGGCCTCTTACCCAAATCGTTATCTATTATTAAAAAAATGGAGTAATTTATGATTAAAGGAAGCTGCTTGTGTGGTGAAGTCACATATGAAATATCTGGTGACATGGGTGATATCACGCATTGCCACTGCACATCATGCAGAAAAGCGCATGGCGCAGCTTTCTCTTCCGTTTCTGCCGTTCTAATCAAACACTTTCATATGCTATCAGGCGAAAAATCACTTAAATCTTACGAATCCTCTCCCAATAAACACAGATATTTTTGTTCTAATTGTGGCTCCCAAATCTATGCACATAGAAAGCCCCAGGAGCACTATATAGTTCGTTTGGGCACGTTGGATAATGATCCAAAGGTAAGACCAACAAATCATATATGGGTTAGCCTGAAAGCTCCGTGGTATGATATTGAGCATGATGGTAAGTTGAAGAAATTTGAAACGTGGTCGGATAAGAGGGGTTAAACTGATGAGTGAGCATGAAAAAATAAATTATATTGAATTTCCTGCCAAGAATATAAAAGTCGCCAAATCATTTTTTAAATCTGCCTTTGGCTGGTCTTTTGTTGACTATGGCGATGAATATACAGCCTTCTCTAATGCGGGCATAGACGGTGGTTTCTTCAAATCAGATTTAACAACCTTAACTTCTAATGGCGGTGCTCTTGTTGTTTTATACAGTGAAAATCTAGAAGAAACGCAATTAAAAATACAACATGCTGGTGGTTCAATTATAAAACCAACTTTCTCTTTTCCTGGCGGTCATCGCTTTCATTTTTGTGATCCAAATGGCAATGAGTTTGCTGTGTGGTCGGATAAAAATGTATAGGATAACATTGTGAAACTATCTATTTTTCAAATTGATGCATTTGCTGAGAATATATTTGAAGGAAATCCTGCTGCGGTAGTTTCTTTAGAAGAATGGTTACCCGATGCTCTGTTGCAAAATATAGCGCAAGAAAACAATTTATCTGAAACTGCATACTTTGTTAAACAAGGCGATGGCTACCATATTCGATGGTTCACACCGACTACTGAAGTTGATTTATGTGGACATGCCACCCTAGCCTGCGCCCATGTTATATTTGAAATATTGGGTTTTCAGGCTAGTGAAATAGTATTTCACTCAAAGAGTGGAAAGCTTAAAGTTCGTAAAAGAAATGGTTTGATAGAGCTTGATTTTCCAGCCTCTGTTATTACCAAGTGTGATATTCCAAATGAAATTACCAAGGCTTTTGGCAAGAAGCCTATCGAAGTATGGCAAGCCGATGATTATGTCGCGGTCTATGAAAATGAATCAGATATTTTATCACTATCACCTGATTTCAACATCTTAAGCACGCTGGACTGCCGCGGTATTATTGCCACCGCACAAGGTGACAATGTAGATTTTGTAAGTCGTTTCTTTGCACCAAGATACGGCATTGATGAAGACCCTGTTACAGGTTCAGCCCACTGTGCCTTGGTACCTTACTGGGCAAAAGAACTGGGCAAAGAAAAGCTATCAGCAGTTCAGTTATCTAAAAGAGGCGGCAAACTTCAATGCGAGCTACGCGGCAATCGCATTCTGATTGCGGGCAAAGCAATCACATACCTTGAGGGCAGCATAGAGATCTAACAAGTACCTTGGGGCGTTATAGACTACCTGCGTTTACCCAACCAAAGCATATGTTTACTGCCTCGCTTGCCGTGCGCCCGCACCCGTACCTCTTCAACTTTAAAACCTGCCTGCTGCATACGTTTGCTAAAACGTGGGTCAGGAAAGGTAGACCAAACACCAAATACGCCCTGCTCTTTCAATCCTGCCAAACCAGCCTTTAAGCCTGCAAGACTATAAAGCGCATCATTTTCTTTGCGTGTTAGGCCTTCTGGACCATTATCAACATCCAGAAGAATCGCATCAAAGCCGCCTTGCTCAGCACGAATCAAATTTCCCACATCACCTTGATGCACCCTTACCCGTTTATCTTTCAGTGGATGCCCTGCCAATGCCGATAAATATGTCTTATTCCACTCAACCACTGCGGGAACAAGCTCTGCAACAACCACTTCAGCATCATCGGCGACATGTTTTAATGTTTCAGCAAGTGTAAAACCCATACCCAAGCCGCCAATTAATACCCGCGCCTGAGGCTTTTTATAAAGGTGTTTGCAACCAAGCTCTGCCAAAGCATCTTCAGAACCATGCATACGACTATTCATTAACTCGGAGTAGCCTGTTTTAATGGAATACTCATCACCACGGCGGTGAAGGCTCATTTTTTCAGCCTCACCAACAACTTTACTACTATCTAATAGTTCCCAAGGTATCATATTTCCCTCTATTCAAAACATCAAATTAAGCTCTGCACAGGCTTATATAGATTCCGCTCTTTCAAGCAAGTTAAAGGATGTCTATCATGCGACCATGTCTAATACACCTTCTTTTGTATCACGCCGCATTGCAATGAAAGCTGGCCTTGCAGGAATTGCTGCACTGACAACAGCACCGAGCCTACTCTGGGCACAAAAAGATGATACTACGCGGCAAGTACTAATTGATCAGCTGGTCAAAGAAACTGGGCTAGATCGTGCAACTGTTGCCGCAGCTATTAATCATGCGGTGTATGATGAAAGTATTATAACACGCATGAAAACACCCTATGAATCTCGCAGTTATGCTGAGTATCGCCCACTATTTGTACATCCAAAACTAGCTGCCAAAGGCCGTGATTACCTGAAGAAGAATCATGATATTTTTATAGAATCCGAAAAAAAATATGGTGTGCAAAAAGAGATTATTGCTGCGATTTTGGGCATGGAAACCCGCTATGGCACATACCGTGGTAAAGACCCAGTGGTTAGCTCGCTTTACACCTTGGCAACCGGTTACCCGCGCCGCGCAAAATTTTTCCGCAAAGAGCTGGGTGAATTATTGCTGCTATGCAAAGAAGAAGGCTTAAACCCCAACGACTTTAAAGGCTCCTATGCTGGCGCATTTGGTACCACACAATTTATTCCATCCTCTTACCGTGCTTATGCCGTAGATGCTGATGCTGATGGCAAACGTGATGTTTGGCATTCGCCAACAGATATTATCAATAGTGTCGCTAATTATTTCAGCAAACATGGCTGGGATGGTTCGCGCCCTGTAGCGCACTGGATATCCAAAAAAGATACGAATAAAAATCTTATTGAACATGCTAAAAAAGGTTTTAAAGGCTGGGTGAAGTTAAGCGAAATCCGTCATCAATTGCCTGAATTGGACAAGCGTTGGCAAGATGATGATAAGGTTACCTTGATTGAAATGACAACAAAAAAAGGTAAAACAATAGCTCTAGTGCATTATAACTTCTATGTTATAACACGCTGGAATCGCTCATATAATTATGCTATGGCAATTACTGAACTGGCGGAATTAATGGATTGTAAGGCTTGTGAAACGTATGCATAAAAAAAACATCATAACACTCACCTTTGCTATCTTACTGGCGCTTAGCCTAGCTGCTTGCAATAAATCGCATGTTAATTACTCACCCTCGCCAGCGGTGAGTGACAGTGCTCCTGTTTCCATGCCGCATACACAAACACCTGCAGCGCTACCATCTGGAAAAGGTGGTTATGTTAAAACAGGCAAACCTTATAAAGTCAGAGGGCAATGGTATCACCCTCTGGCATCCGCCAATGGTTACGATGAAACAGGTGTTGCATCTTGGTATGGCACTAAATTTCACGGTAGAAAAACCGCCAATGGCGAACGTTATGACATGCATGCCATGTCAGCAGCCCACAAAACACTGCCATTGCCATCCATGGTTCGCGTCACCAATCTTGATAATGGGCGATCAGTGGTTGTTCGCGTAAATGATCGCGGCCCTTTTGTGAAAAGCCGTATTATTGATTTATCTTATGCAGCGGCTAGATCGCTTGCTTATGATAAAGAAGGAACGGCACGTGTGCGTGTGCAAGTACTGGATGGGCGTACCAATACAGCTAGAAAGGGAAGTGCAAGTAATACTCGCAATGCTTCTGTAACCCCCAAGCCTAGCCCTCAATCCACCAGAAATTTTGTTCGCCGCCCTATGCAGGATGGCAGTATTTATGTTCAATTAGGAGCCTTTTCAGCACACACGAATGCTGATCAATTGCGTCAAGAGCTGGTTACAAGCTATCCTAGCGTTCGTATTCATCATATCAGTCAGCCTGATTTCTACCGTGTTCGCATTGGGCCATTTAATGAAGTTTCTGAAACTGAAAGCATTATTTTATCACTACAAAAGCAAGGTTATCACAATACTATTGTGATCATTGAATAAGTGATGACTCGCCACCGAATCACAGCTTTTGGTTCGTCACGCATTGCTGAGAACAACCCATGTTTTCAAGATGTTAAGGAACTTTCTAAAAAAATATCTGAACATGGCTGGAATGGATTAACGGGTGGTCACCAAGGTATGATGGCTGCTTTTTCACAGGGTATACGCGCTGGTGGTGGCCATGTTCGCGGTATTACGCTGGAATGTTTTCCCACACCACCTGATAACACCTTTTCAGAAGAAATACGTGCCCATGATTTTTTCTCACGCATGCAACATCTAATTGAAGATTGTGATGCTTGGTTGGTGTTACCCGGCGGTTTAGGAACGTTATCTGAATTGGCAATGAGCTGGGATTTACGTGCCATCAATATCCTTAAAAACCGTCCTTTGATTCTTTATGGTGATATGTGGCCAGGCATTGTGTCCACATTACAAGATTCACTGGTCATGTCCGTAGACCATGGCTTTGATATGCTAACATTATGTAGTACTCATGATGAAGTTATCGCGGCTTTAAAGGCTAAATAATGCAAGATTACCATTTTACATTTACGGAGAAAGAGCCCCGCCGTCTTGATATTGCACTGGCAGAGTTGGGCAGTGAGATTCCTTTATCACGCCGCCGTATTCGTCGCGCCATTGATGAAGGTAGTGTCTATGTGAATAAGAAACGTTGCCGTAAAGCAGGAACCATGCTGAAAGGCGGTGAGCATTTACGTATTGTTACCATTGATGGCGAGGTGCTTACACCTTTTTCTGCGGAGCAGCTTGTTTGGCAGCATAGAACACTGTATTTGATTGATAAACGTAGCGGCCAATATGCTCAAGAAGCACTTCATCGCAGCAAGGGTTGTATTCCTGATGAGTTGGCAAAACACCTGAACATGACACCACGAGAAGCAAAATTTCTACGTCCTGTACATCGGTTGGACCGTGATACATCCGGTTTAATGCTTCTGTCATCAGACCCCAAAGAATTACAGCGCTTACAAGAGCTTTGGCATAGCCATGTACACAAAACATATTTGGCAGTGGTCTCCCCTGCCCCAACATGGGAAACACAACGTATCACTTTAGCCATTGATAAGAAAAAGGATCGCCTTGGTCGTTTCCATGTCAGTGCCGATGGTCGCGCTTGTGACACTGAGGCAGAAGTGCTTGAAAGACATGAAAACACAGCATTATTGCGTTTGATTCCACATACGGGACGCACCCATCAATTGCGTGTTCACTTATCGCACATAGGATGCCCGATTTTAGGAGATCGACGTTATCAAGGAAAGAAACATGTGCGCTTAATGCTGCATGCGCATACTTTGCATATCGAAAAACCTGCATTCCCCCAATCCATACAATGGGTTGCTGAAGCAGATGAGCTATTTTTTCAGAGTCCCGAAAAGTAGAGCATTGTTTCACTATTTTAGTAAGCACGCCCGAGGAGAGATGGCTATGACCTTTCTGAAAACTATTATTTTTATCGCAACAGTATTATTTAGTTGCACAGCACATGCATCCAGTTGGCCTACGCCTCCAACATTAGAGGCCAAGTCATGGGTATTGATCGATGCGCGCTCTGGGCAGGTCGTGGTGGAACATGAGGCTAACCAAGAGCTACCACCGGCAAGCCTTACCAAAATGATGACGCTTTATCTTATTTTTGAAGATTTGAAGCTTGGGCGTTTGCATAAAGATGAGCTGCTAAGTGTTAGTAAAAAAGCGTGGAAAATTGGTGGCAGCACGATGTTTTTAGAGCCACGCATGCACCCCAAAGTAGATGATCTTATTCATGGTATTGCGACATTTTCAGGCAATGATGCCTGCATCGTTATGGCAGAGCATTTGGCGGGTAGTGAATCTGCATTTGCAGAACGTATGAATAAAAAAGCCAAAGAGCTAGGTATGAAACATAGTCACTTTATGAATGCCACTGGGTTTCCAGCAAAGGGTCATTACAGCTCAGCCATGGATATGGCACTTTTGGCGACCGCTTTATGGCGTGATTTTCCAGAAGACTACAAAGTATTTGCAGAGAAAAGCTTCACCTATGATGGACGCAAACAACCCAATCGTAATCGCCTATTGTGGAGCATGCCTGAAGTAGATGGCTTGAAAACTGGGCATACACAAGAAGCTGGTTATTGCCTTGTTTCATCGGCAGAGCGCGACAAGACACGCTTTGTATCAGCTGTATTTGGCACCAAATCAGATCACCAACGAGCAAAACAATCAAAAATTCTACTTCGCCATGGTTTTCGTAACTTTACAACGCTACGTCCAATGGAGCGTGATATTCGCCGTAAGATCGATGTCTATGGTGGTACATCTGAACATGTATGGCTCAAACCTGCTGCACCTATATGGGTAACTATACCCAAGGGCCTTGAGAAACAATTAAGCTTTCGCCTACGTTATGATTCACCCATGCATGCCCCTATTCGTAAAGGTCAGGAGATTGGTAGTATCGATGCTGTTTTAGGTAAAGCTGAAAATAAGCCTGCCAATATTTTGGTACATATCCCCATGCAAGCAGCACGAGATGTGCCTGAAGCTTCATGGTTTGGACAAAAATGGGATGCGCTCCGTCTTTGGTGGAAAAACAAAGACGAAACTAAAACCAATGATGAGGCAAGCTCGTGAGTCTGCCCAGATCACAACAGACTCTTACGGCTTATGTAAATGGTACGTTTATAGCGCTTGCAGATGCCACTATTCATATTGAAGATCGCGGCTTTCAATTTGCAGATGGTGTTTATGAAGTCGTGGCGTGTTTTGCAGGCAGTTTTCTTGACTTGCAGGCGCATTTAGAGCGATTGCAACGCTCATGCGATGGTGTTCGTATACCTCTGCCATGCAGCTTGGAAAAAATGGCTGAACTGGTTCAACAGACCTATGAGCGTAATCCCTTTGAGGATGCTATGGTATATATTCAAATCACCCGTGGCGCCGCGCCTCGCTCACATTTGCCGCAAGCTGAGCTTACACCGACACTCATTATCACTTCGCGTCTATTGCCCAAGCCCTCAGATGAAAAAGTAGCTACAGGTATTAAGGCCATTACACTCAAAGATATTCGCTGGAAGCATTGTGAGATTAAATCCATTGCGCTACTTGCAAGCGTTTTGGGAAAACAAGAAGCAGCATTACAACAAGCTGATGAAGCCTTCTGGCTGGATGAGGAAAACCACGTATTGGAAGGTTGTGCAACCAATATTCTGGCCATCATTGATGACACCTTGGTCACCCACCCTTTGGATCATCAAGTACTGGGTGGTATTACCCGTGATATGGCTATTCGTGTCGCCAAAGAACATGGGTTGACTGTAGAAGAGCGGCCATGGTCACTCGAAGAATCAGGATTAACAGAAGCCATGATGAGTAGCACCACTAATGCTGTGATACCTATTCGCTGTATAAACGAACAAATCATTGGTGATGGCAAAGCTGGCAAGACCACCATGCAAATTCGCGCTTGGATGCTTGAGGCTATGGAAGCGCTGCGCAGTGCTTAAACCGCATTCAATTCAGGCCATTTTATTAGACATGGATGGTACCTTGGTTGATGCCTTTGCCCCGATTGTTCGCGCCATGAAGCAAACGCTACAAGAGTTTTCTCTAGCTCAAATCTCTGATGCTGATATTCGCCGCCATACAGGAAAAGGTGACTGCAGCATGACCGCCCTATTTGGCAATCAAAAAGAGGCTGCTGGCAAACGCTTTTTAGAGATTCACGATGAAGATTATTTTACCGGCATTTTTCCACTTGCTGGAGCAAGTGAGTTATTACACTGGTTACAAAACAAACAAATGCCCGCCGCCATTGTTACCAGTAAAGGCCAACACCGTGCTGAAGAACAGTTAGCGCATTTAGGCTGGTCAGATCAGATACATACAGTGATTGGAAAATTAACTGGCAGGGCTAGTAAGCCCGACCCTGAAAGCCTATTGATTGCCTGCGCTGCACTACAAATAAAACCAGAACATACATTGATGATTGGCGATGGAATTGCCGATATGAAAGCAGCTCAGCGTGCTGGTAGTATTGCCATTGGTATCACAGCATCCTTCTCTTCTGCTGAGCTTCGCGAGGCTGGCGCAACACAGACTTTTCCAACATTGATTGAGGCTCATGCATGGCTAAAAACACAGATACATTAATTCGTTTTCTCTTACCCGAAGCACATACCCGTGGTGCGATTATTCGTGGTACGCATATCACCGATACGGCAACATCCGTGCACGGGCTTAGCGGTATTCCTTCAGAAATGATGGGGAAAACACTGTTAGCATCGATTGTATTGTTAAGTGTAAGCAAAGGTGGCGTGCGTCAGATATTACAGCTTGATAGTCACCCCAGTCAGCCGCATGCCCCTATTAACCGCATTTTAGCAGAAGCTCGCCCAGGCCATGTGCGTGGTTACCTTAATTGGCAAGAAAATCATGCTGGGCATCGCAATGAGCAAGAAACAGGAATTTCTGCATGGATGGGTCGTCCGCTGCATATTTCGACGGTACGGGACATGGGATTTGGTACGCCATATGTATCTACTATTGAGCATGATTCTGAATACCTTGCCGACCATATCCTGCATTACCTTAATCAATCGGTGCAAGTGCAAGCGGATATTATTTTAACACCTAATTTAGCGTTATTTATTGAAGCGATGCCGGGTTGCGATGAAAGCGATTGGTTTGAAGCAGTCAAAGCTATGGCAGCAATTAGTGATGATGCCCTTTCAAAGGATGAACCCGAAGCATTGTTGCATGCTTTTGATGATTTAAAGTGCAAGATCGTCGGCCGCGATGATTACAGCTACGAATGCGGTTGTAGTGTTAAAAAAATGGCTGATGCATTGACGACTATCACACATGATGAATTGCAAGATTTAGCGGATGAGCATGGAAACATCACTGTTTCCTGCCAGTACTGCAGCAATCACTACACAATTCCCCTCGATAATATTTAAGAAAAGCATAAAAAAAGCGGCCTGATTACTCAGGCCGCTTAAAATATGTAAAGAAACTGTCTTACAGTTTATCTGATTCAGAAGCCAGGTAAGAAGCCACACCATCAGCATCCGCAACCATAGCTTTATCACCTTTATTCCAGCCAGCTGGGCAAACTTCACCATGTTTTTCATGGAATTGAAGGGCATCAATCATGCGCAACATCTCATCTACATTACGACCCAACGGTAAATCATTTACGACTTGATGACGTACTACGCCATTCTGATCAATCAAGAATGAACCACGGTATGCAACAGAACCACCCAATAGGTGAATCATTTCGCCCTCATCATCTTGAATGCTTTCATTTTCAATCAATACATCATAATCAGCTGCGATTGTTTTGCTTACATCAGCAACCAATGGGTAAGAAACTTCGCCAATACCACCATCGTTTACAGCAGTATTACGCCATGCTGCATGTGAAAATTGAGAATCAATCGAGCAGCCAATCACTTGCACACCACGCGCTTCAAATTCTTTGATACGATGATCAAAGGCAATCAATTCCGATGGGCATACAAAGGTAAAGTCCAAAGGATAGAAAAATAATACGACTTCTTTTCCTTTATAATCAGACAAAGAAAAATTCTCGTTAATCGAACCGTCTGCCATTACTGCAGCTGCAGTAAATGCAGGCGCTTGCTTACCAACCAATACACTCATAAAAACTCCTTTTTTCGCTTATAGCATTTCAGCCAAATCTTATGACCCATAGTTTAGGCAAACTCATGCTTTGATACCACCCTTTCTTCTATAAGGTTGTATGACTGTCAATAAATTACCGCTAACCTTATTAAAAGCAGTATGGCGCATTAGTTCTTTTCAATATTAGGCTTATCTTGAGGCGAAGCAAATTCAATGAAAATATGTTTGGCTTCTGGGGCAATGCGTGCCACATCCTCCTCTAATGAGCGACGAATGGCGTTAAGGTTATGCATAAAACGAATAGCCTGAGAAACCTCAGCCTCAGACATATCTGCAAAAAGTGCTTCTTCTCGCAACTCTACTTCTGCCATTAACAATGTTTCTTTTGGTGATAAAACAATGCTATTCACGCGTTGCACCGTTTGTACCTGATCATCGGCAGCCCATAAGCGCGCTGCTACTTCATTTACATCATCATCTGAATGGTTTAATAAATACTTGCGGTTGGTTGCAGCTAGGAAATATGCCAAAACACCCATTAGCAGACCAATACAAATCGCCGCAATACCATCAAATATGGCTGAACCAGTCCAAAAAGATAAAGCAATACCTAACAAAGCAAATACTAGCCCTAACATTGCTACGCTGTCTTCAATAAGCACTGCCAACGTGGTTGGGTCACGTGTTTCTATGAGGTACTGACGAAAAGATTTCCCCGCCTCTTTGCTTTGGCGCAGAAATTCTTTAAGCGCCACAAAAAATGAATATCCTTCAACAACAAATGCAATGCCAATGATAACAAAGGGAATCCATGATAATTCAGGAACATGCCCATGTTGAATTTGTTCAACCGCATGCATAATAGTATAAGCACAACCCAAGAAAAATATTGTCACCGCTGATATTAAATTCCAGAAGTAACGCTCTTGCCCATAACCAAAGTGGTGGTGTGTATCTGCTTTACGCTGCGAACGTTTTAAGCCCAAGTACAGCAAGCATTGGTTGGCTGTATCCGCCAATGAATGTACTGCTTCCGCTAGTAGCGCGCTGGACCCCGAAAAAGCAAAACCTATAAACTTCGCAACTGTAACAATACTGTTTCCAACAATTGCCGTAACAACTGCCTTACTTGAACCGTGTGACATAATTCCCCTTTACCTTGATAGCTAACCATATGCAATGGCTGCATGATTTTATCTTCAATATAAACTTGATACGGGCTAGGCTAGCCCACTATGTGGTCTTATCAACATCAACGCTTTAACGTACATCAAATCCCTGCCCTGAATGATAATTATGTTTATCTCATTGAAGCATTGCAAAGTAATGTTTTAGCTGTCGTTGACCCTGCTGATGCTAGTGTGGTGAATCAAGCCTGTGCAATATTGGACAAACCTTTAACACACATCCTCAATACCCATCATCATTGGGATCATACCGATGGTAATAAGGCGCTAAAACAGCGCTGGAGTTGTACAATTCTGGGTGCAGCTCATGATGCCCAACGTATTCCTTGTATTGATATACAAACCTCAGAGCAAATACCGCCTGAACTTGATGGGCTTAATATTCAAGTGCTGGATGTGAACGGACATACATTAGGGCATATCGCTTATGTGATTGATGATGCACTTTTTTGTGGTGATACTTTATTTGGTGCGGGTTGCGGACGTTTATTTGAAGGTACAGCTAAACAAATGTGGCAAAGCCTACAAAAAATCGCTGCGCTACCCAATGCTACCCAAGTTTACTGTGCCCACGAATATACTTTACCAAACTTACGTTTTGCGCGTGATGTTGATGCGGGTAATTCAGCGCTAGATAAGCGTATTCACCGTGATACACAAGCTCGCATGCAAAAAAATCCTACCATTCCATCGAATATCGGCTTGGAAAAAGAGACCAATCCATTTTTGCGCCCGTTGGATGATGCTTTTGTGCATGCTTACAGTAAATCACAGCAAATCGATGCCAATGCTCTGGATGTGTTTACCCACTTACGTCAATCAAAGGATCGCTGGTAATTCCTTACGAATCATCACTGCGTTAATCACGTCGTAGTTTATCGGATATTGCCATGGGGCTAGGGTAACGCGTCATAATCAAATAAGGCGAAACCATGAGTGTAATGACCGTCGCTAATTGGATTAGATCGCTGGCATGGCTACCAATGACAGAGAGCTCCATCGCTAACATCGCAATCAACAGAGAAAACTCAGACATTTGACCCAAACGCATACCTACTTCTTTGGCTCTTTCTGGCTCCTCCCCCGAATATTTTAACAGCTGTGCAAACAACCAAGGTTTTAAAGACAAAGCAATACCTGCAAGTATTAATGCAGGCACAATAACAGGGCCAATATTTGCTAAAGTGAAACCCGCACCAATGGTAAAGAAAAACATAATCAAGAAAAAATCGCGTAATGGTTTTAAACGCTCTACAAGAAATACAGATACAGGGTGATGTGCCAAAGCTACACCTGCAATGAACGCACCTATTTCATGAGATAAACCGACTGCATGGGCGAGTTGGGCCATCGCCAAACACCAGCCAATCGCCAATAAAAACATATATTCCTGAAATTTATCAAAACGCTGAATTAATTTCCCTAAAATAAACCTCTCTACAGCATAGGCCAGAATAAATAATCCAGGCAGCCATAAAAGCGGAAGTAATATTGGCAGCAGTGATAACCCACCACCTGTGGCAGCATGAGACATTTGCAACATAATCAACACAGCAATTGCCAACACATCTTGTAGCAATAAAACACTAATCATCACCTCACCTGTTCTAAGGTGATGTAAGACTGTTGTTGGTAATAGCTTCAAACCAATGATTGTACTCGAAAAGGTCATGGCTACACCAATAACCAATGACTCAAAGCCTGAAAACCCAAAAGAAAAAGCCACAATAAACCCTACAGACATTAATAATATTGCACTGATTAATGTCGTTAAAGTTGTTTCACGGAATAGTTGCTTTAATTTCTTTGCAGGAAGGTTCATCCCCAGCAAAAATAGCAGGAACATAATGCCAATATCTGAAATTTGACCCACCAAATGTGCATTATCGACCCAATCCAGCACCATAGGCCCCAGTAACACACCCAAAGCAATATAACTTACCAAAATAGCTTGCCGTGCATACAATGCCAGTGTCGCCAAAATAGCTGCTCCGAAAAAAATAAGGAACATAGTGAAAATAACGGATGTTTGAGAATCCACTTCGGATAGAGGCAACATGCCATTATCCTAGCATAATAAGATTCTTTTTTCAGGCTATTTCATTTTCTATATGAACGGCTTAACACGGAACTTACAGAACTTATATTTCAGCCACATTATTCATGTTATATACATTAATTAAACTTATTCCTACACTTCGCCTTATAAGCAAGTAGGAGCAAAGTAATGCAAGATGTTTTTATTGGCAGGCAGGCAATTTTTGATAGAAATCATAGTGTAAGCTCTTACGAGCTTCTATTTCGAAATTCTGATCATACATTCCTTGATGATGGCGACCGTATGACAGCCAGTGTAATGGTTAGAGCTTTGATGGATGTTGGCCTTGATAAATTGGCGGCTGGCAAACCTGTCAGCATCAATGCTTCTGAAAGCTTTTTGCTCAGTGGTATGATTGATATGTTACCTGCTAACCAAGTAGCCATAGAAATTTTAGAGTCTGTTCCTGTAACCGATAAAGTCATTGAAGCATGCAAACGCTTAAAAAGAAAAGGCTACTCAATTATGCTCGATGATGTGGTCTATGCTCCCCACATGGATCCACTGCTTGAATTAGCAGATGTGATTAAAGTGGATCTTCCGTTTGTTAAAGATTTAGAAGCTGACGTGAAAATATTGAAGAAATTTAATGCCACACTGTTAGCTGAAAAAGTTGAAACACACGAGGACTATGCAAGAGCATATGATTTAGGCTTTGAATACTTTCAAGGGTATTATTTCTGTAAGCCTGATATTTTAAGAAAAAAAACCATATCCGATTCAAAATTTGCTATTTTACGCGCTTTAGAAAAAATTCTCACTGCTACTGCAGTGGTCGATCTACAAGACGTTATAAAACAAGATGTGAGCCTCTCATACCGGCTATTGAAGTATATTAACTCCGCAGCCTTTGGCATGCGCCGTGAAGTTGAATCTATTGAACGCGCGCTTGTTCTTTTAGGCTTAACTAATACACGCAGCTGGCTCTCTATATTATCGTTGGCATCATTAGGGGAAGACAAGCCCTCTGAGTTAATACGCACAGCCTTATACCGTGCCCACTTATTGGAATTGATTGCAAACTTCTTAAATACAGGTGAAGCTGAGGATGATTTCCTGTTAGGCATGTTTTCTGTCTTGGATGCTTTGTTGGATAAGCCTATGTCTGAAGCCCTTGCTGAAATGGCCTTACCTAATCATGTGCGCGAAGCACTATTAAACGCAGAAGCATCATATAAGCTGCGTGTAATTGTAGCTTTAGAGCATCATGAATCCGATATTTCTATATATTTAACAAAAAAATATAGCACATTGAAGGCAACCGATTTACTCAACCTTTATAGGCAATCACTGGCTTGGGCTGATGAGCAAATGTCCGCTATTCAAGGCGCATAAGCTCCTACGCAGCTTGAAGCGAAAAGATCACACATGATAGTGGAGGTAAGTGAATCGATAGCGAATACTCCTTACCCATCGCTTGAATTTTCTGACTTGTCACGCCATTGGCATTGTTCATATCTGACCCACCATACCTAGCTGCATCGGTATTCATGATCTCTTGATAATGCCCCTCTTCAAACACGCCTAAGCGGTAGTCATGACGAGGAACAGGGGTTAAATTCAATACAACAACAACTGTACCACCATTTTTATCTCGCCGAGCATAGCTCAGCAATGATTGTTGAGCATCATCACAGTCCAACCATTCAAAGCCATGGCTATCAAAGTCGACTTCATACAGCGCAGGTGTTTCTTTATAAATGTGATTAATATCGCGCATCATCAGCTGTAAACCACGGTGTGGCATAAAATTCGACTGATCCCATGCAAGAGAAACATCCTCACACCATTCAGGCCATTGACCAAACTCCATACCCATCATTTGCAATTTTTTACCAGGGTGTGTCATCATGTAAGCATACAATGTACGTAAATTGGCAAATTTTTGCCAGTCATCACCAGGCATTTTTTCTGGCATTGAGCCTTTTCCATGTACTATTTCATCATGCGAAAATGGCAGAATGAAATTTTCGGTATGCGCATAAACCAAGGAGAAAGTCAGTTGATGGTGGTGGTATTGGCGATGAACAGGCTCATTTTCAAAATAAGCCAAAGTGTCATTCATCCAGCCCATATTCCATTTCATGGTAAAGCCCAAGCCACCCAAATAAATGGGCCGTGATACCATCGGCCAAGACGTTGATTCCTCAGCCATCGTTACAGCCCCTGGGTGCCGTTCATGTACCAGTGTATTGAATTGCTTCAAGAATTCTACGGCTTCCAAATTTTCTCGGCCACCAAATTTATTTGGCATCCACTCACCTTCCTCACGTGAGTAATCCAAATACAACATTGAGGCCACAGCATCTACACGCAAACCATCAAGGTGAAATTCATCTAGCCAAAATAATGCTGAAGCGATAAGAAAGTTTCGTACTTCATTGCGTCCAAAGTTGAAAATGTATGTTCCCCAGTCTTTATGCTCACCCAAGCGTGGGTCTTCATGTTCATACAAAGCTGTACCATCAAAACGAGCCAAACCATGGCTATCTTTAGGAAAGTGAGCTGGCACCCAGTCAAGTAACACACCAATGCCATGTTGATGGCAATAATCAACAAAATAACGGAAGTCATCCGGTGTGCCGAAACGGCTAGTTGGCGCGAAATAACCTACCACTTGATAGCCCCATGAACCATCAAATGGATATTCTGTAATCGGCATCAATTCGATGTGTGTATACCCCATCCATTGACAGTATTCAACCAGCTGATGTGCGGAATCGCGGTAGCTTAAATAATCTTCGCTATTTCTACGCCATGAACCCAAATGCACCTCATAAATAGACATTGGCTGATCTAGCGCCTGGGTTTTCGGACGGTCTTTCATCCAGCCAGCATCATTCCACGCATATTTTTTGCCGTTATAAACTACACTTGCTGTGTTCGGGCGTAATTCCATTTGCTGTGCATAAGGATCGGTTTTTTCTAACAGCTCACCACTTTTCGTACGAATCTCAAATTTATACATTTCACTTTCACATAAACTTGGAATAAATATTTCCCAAATACCTGAAGCTCCACGCAAACGCATTGTATGTTCACGACCATCCCAGTGATTAAAGTTACCCACAACTGAAACGCGGCTGGCATTGGGTGCCCAAACGGCAAAACTAACCCCTGCAACCCCTTCGTGTTCACGCACATGCGCACCCATCATCTTATATTTTTCAAAGTGATTGCCTTCACCCATCAAATGTAAATCCATATCACCTAAAAATGGTGAGAAGCGATAAACATCCTCTTCTTCCCAACGGTGGCCTTCAGCATTTTCAATGCGAAAACGATAATTCGCATCAAAACTACCCTTCTTCCATAACAGCTCAAAAATATCGGAGCCCTCAATGCGCGGCATCAAAATTTCTGTATTGTCGCTCAATAACCACATTTTTTTAGCGCTGGGTTTAAAGGCTCGGACAACGATTGTACCACCGGAAAGTTCGTGCCTTCCCAAATATGCAAATGGATCATGACTGCGCGCCTCAACAATTTCCCAAGACTGTGATGAAAGACCTTGCATACAACTCCCCTTGTACAAACTAAAAACTATTGGGCTTAACGAAACATTTGCTGTGAGAGTGCTGGCATGCCGTTATCTCTTCAAAGCGACTGGAAATGTACATGAATATTACCCCTCCGTCAGCATAACAATTAACTTTACTTACAAAAATAACATTACATATAAAAAATTATCGCAAACGGGTAGAGAATTTAATTAATTTTCGCTAGGTTGCGTCGCCGCGTTATAACTGAATATATGATAAATCAGTAAAACGTTGAAAAATAAGCTAAAGAGCCTCTGATTGCTATGACCTATAGCCATTCAAATCACTTTTAAAGGCTCTTAACACTGCTAAACAAGTTTATAGGGGATACTGATGTCATTACCACGCAAGCAAGGTTTGTATAACCCACAACAAGAACATGATGCTTGTGGCGTTGGTTTTATTGCACACATTAAAAACCAAAAAAGCCATGATATTGTTGAGAAAGGCCTAGAAATTCTACTTCGCTTAACCCATCGAGGAGCTGCTGGTGCAGATCCTCGTGAAGGTGATGGTGCGGGCATTCTCCTTCAAATTCCTAATGCGTTCTTTCAAGCCGTTACACCAAGCCTTGATATTACACTGCCAAAAGAGGGCGAATATGGCGTGGGCATGGTATTTCTTCCTCAAGATACAGCACATCGCACGACTTGCGAAACTATTATTGAAGAAACCATTGAAGCTGAAGGCTTAAAATTATTAGGTTGGCGTGATGTACCAGTTGATTCTGTACATGCTGATCTACCTGAAAGCGTTACATGTTGTGAACCTTACATCCGTCAAGTATTTATTGGCATGGGGACTGATACTGACAGTCAGGATGCTTTAGAACGCAAATTATATACTGTTCGTAAGGTGGCTCGTAATTACATTCAAGATTTAAACTTGAATGACCCCGCCAACTTCTATTTTGCCTCAATGTCTAGCCGCACAATCGTTTATAAAGGAATGTTTCTATCGCATCAGGTGGGCGCATATTATGAAGATCTAAACGATGCGCGTATGACCTCTGCTCTAGCCTTGGTACACCAACGCTTTTCTACCAACACATTCCCTGCTTGGGAGTTAGCCCACCCATTCCGTATGGTCGCGCACAATGGTGAAATCAATACTGTGCGTGGTAATATCAACTGGATGAATGCTCGTCGACATTCTATGAAGTCCGCGGTTTTGGGCGAAGACTTAGATAAAATCTGGCCTGTTATTGCAGAAAACCAATCCGATACAGCTTGTTTTGATAATGCCTTAGAATTATTACTCATGGGTGGTTACTCCTTAACCCATGCGGCCATGTTATTGATCCCAGAAGCATGGTCTGGCAACAATTTAATGGATGAAAAGCGCAAAGCCTTTTATGAGCATCACGCTGCTTTGATGGAGCCTTGGGATGGCCCTGCTGCGGTTGCCTTCACTGATGGCCGTCAAATTGGAGCCACTTTGGATCGCAATGGCTTGCGCCCTGCTCGTTATTTGGTTACTGATGACGATTTGGTTGTCATGGCATCTGAAATGGGTGTCTTGGATATCCCTGAAGAAAAAATCATTAAAAAATGGCGTTTACAACCAGGTAAAATGTTCTTAATCGACTTGGAAAAAGGTCAGATTATTGATGATGAAAGCATTAAAAATGAACTAGCCAATGAAAAGGACTACGCTAAGATTTTAGCGGAAACTCAGATTCAAATTGAGAGTTTAGAAACAGATGTTGAAGTAAAACAACCTGATCATGCCACGCTTCTTAATAAACAGCAGGCATTCGGTTATACACAAGAAAACCTGAAATTTCTTATGGCTCCTATGGCCATTACAGGCCAAGAAGCTACTGGCTCTATGGGTAATGACTCGCCCCATGCGGTATTATCCAACCGTGCGAAGCCAATTTACAATTATTTCCGCCAATTGTTCGCACAAGTTACCAACCCTCCCATTGACCCTATTCGCGAAGAAATGGTGATGAGCCTGACCTCTTTTATTGGCCCGAACCCCAACCTGCTTGGTTTGGATGATGAAGAACATAATTTGCGTTTAGAAGTACACCAGCCAATTTTAACCAACAAAGATTTGGAAAAACTGCGTTATATTCACAAAATCACCGATGATAATTTCCGTACCAAGACATTATCCATGTGTTACACCATTCAGGCGGGTGCATCTGGCATGGAAGCAGCAATCAACCGCTTATGTCGCGAAGCAGAAACAGCTGTTAAAGAGCACTATAATATCGTTATTCTTTCCGACCGTGATTTGGATGAGAATCACATACCTATTCCGGCACTCTTGGCAACTTCAGCTGTACACCAACATTTAATTCGTAAAGGTCTTCGCGTTGAAACAGGTTTGGTCGTTGAAACAGGCTCAGCACGCGAAATTCAGCATTTTGCAACGTTGGCAGGCTTTGGTGCTGAAGCTATTAACCCATATTTAGCATTTGAAACATTAATGGACATGCATGCGCGTGGTCAGCTATCCGCTGACTTGGATGTAGCTGATATCGAACCTCGTTTTATCAAAGCTGTTGGCAAAGGCTTATACAAGGTGATGTCAAAAATGGGTATCTCAACCTATCAGTCTTATTGTGGCGCACAAATATTTGAGGCATTTGGCCTTTCCTCCAAATTTATTGAAAAATATTTCACTGGCACACCGACTCAAATTGAAGGCGTTGGTATTAAAGAAGTATCTGAAGAAGCCGTGATGCGCCATCGTTTGGCATATGGCAACTCTGAAGCACATAAAAATGCTTTGGATGCTGGTGGTGAATATGCTTGGCGTGTACGCGGTGAAGAGCATTTACTTGGCCCTGATACCATTGCCAAACTGCAACATGCCGTTCGTACCAATGATTACGGACTCTACAAAGAGTTTGCCGCTCATATCAATAACCCCAAAGATCGCTTGGTGACTTTACGTGGTTTATTTAAATTTAATGGCGGAAAGCGTATTTCCATTGATGAGGTTGAACCAGCAACCAGCATCGTTAAGCGCTTCGCTACAGGTGCGATGTCTTTTGGCTCTATTTCTCATGAAGCACACAGCACTCTAGCTATTGCTATGAATCGTTTGGGCGGTAAGTCCAACACAGGTGAAGGCGGTGAAGAAGTTGCACGTTTTACACCACTGGCAAATGGCGACTCCATGCGTTCTGCGATTAAACAAGTCGCATCTGGCCGTTTTGGTGTAACGACTGAATACCTTGCCAATGCTGATCAGATTCAAATCAAGATGGCACAGGGTGCAAAACCAGGTGAAGGCGGACAATTGCCAGGTCATAAAGTGGATCAGCGTATTGGTAAAGTACGTCACTCTACACCCGGCGTAGGCTTAATCTCCCCGCCTCCACATCATGACATTTATTCCATCGAAGATTTAGCTCAATTGATTTTCGACCTTAAAAACACCAATACTGATGCTGATATTTCAGTAAAACTGGTGTCCGAAATAGGCGTAGGAACAGTGGCCGCAGGTGTAGTAAAAGCGCATGCCGATCATGTAGTTATTGCAGGACATGATGGTGGTACTGGAGCCTCCCCGCTCACATCTATCAAGTATGCGGGAAGCTGCTGGGAAGTTGGCTTGGCTGAAACCCAACAAACATTATTATTAAACCGCCTGCGTAGCCGTACACGCTTACAAGCTGATGGACAGATGCGTACAGGTCGTGATGTGGTCATTGCCGCATTGCTTGGCGCAGATGAAGTGGCTTTTGGTACTATCGCCTTGATTGCAGAAGGTTGTATCATGATGCGTAAGTGTCATTTAAATACCTGCCCTGTTGGTGTTGCAACACAGGATCCTGAATTACGCAAAAAGTTTGTTGGTAAACCTGAAGATGTGGTCAATTACTTCATGTATGTTGCTGAAGAAACCCGTGAGCTCATGGCTGAGCTTGGCTTCCGCACCTATGATGAAATGATTGGTCGCGTGGACATGCTAGATACTGATGATGCCATGCGTCATTGGAAGTCACAGGGCATTGACTTAACTCCGGTTTTTCACCAAGTGGAAAGCGAAGACAACCCGTATCATACCCAAGAACAAGATCATGGTTTGGATGCGCTGGTTGATAACAAACTTATTAAACAAGCCGCGCCTGCTCTTGAAAACAAAACACCTGTCATCATTGAAACACCGATTTGCAATGTAGATCGTAGTTTTGGTACAATGTTATCAGGCAAGGTTGCCAAGAAATACGGCCATCAAGGCCTACCAGAAGATTGCATTGCAATTAAAGCTAAGGGCACTGCAGGACAGTCATTGGGTGCTTGGTTGGCACGTGGTGTAAGCATTGATTTGGTTGGTATTGGTAACGATTATGTTGGTAAAGGCTTATCCGGTGGTCGTATTAGTATTCGCCCACCAGAGGAGACACCAATCAAGGCTGAAGAGAATAGTATTGTAGGTAATACTGTATTATTCGGTGCTGTGGATGGCGAAGCTTATTTTAACGGTATTGCAGGTGAACGTTTCGCCGTGCGTAACTCTGGTGCAGTTGCTGTTGTTGAGGGTGTTGGTGATCATGGTTGTGAATACATGACCGGTGGTACAATTGCTGTTTTAGGTGAAACAGGTCGTAACTTTGCTGCTGGCATGTCTGGCGGCATGGCTTATGTCTTTGATGAGACAGAAACATTTGAAAGTAAATGTAATATGGCACAAATTGCCCTAGAGCCAGTTCTTTCTGAAGATGAAGCACTTGAAAAGCTGGATCATCAAGGTGGTGATTTAGAGACCAAAGGGCGTGTGGATATTCGCCATAGTATCAGTCAAAATGATGAGAAAATTTTACATCAAATGATTACACGCCATGTTCATTACACCAATTCTGAAAAAGGCCGTACGATTTTGGATAATTGGGACGCTTCACTAAACAAATTCGTGAAAGTGATGCCTGTGGATTATAAGCGTGCCCTAGCAGAAAGAGAAACCGAACAAAAATCCGTAGCTACTAAGGAGTCTACTCATGGGTAAGGCGACAGGATTCAAAGAATTTGAACGCGAAAACCTGAGTTATACACCTGTTACAGAACGTGTGTTAAACTTTAAAGAGTTTTTCCAACTTCCTGATGATATGGCCACCCAAGGCGCACGCTGTATGGATTGCGGTATTCCATTTTGTCACAATGGTTGCCCTGTAAATAATATCATTCCCGACTGGAATGATTTGGTGTATAAAAACCAATGGCGTGAAGCATTGGATGTGTTGCACAGCACCAATAATTTCCCTGAATTTACAGGTCGTATCTGCCCTGCCCCATGTGAAGAAGCTTGTACGGTTAACTTGATTGGTGATGCTGTTAGTATTAAAAATATCGAGCTTTCTATCGTTGAAAAAGGCTTTGAAGAAGGCTGGGTAACAGCACAAATTGCCAAAGAAAAAACAGGTAAAAAAGTAGCGGTTGTTGGTTCAGGCCCTGCTGGTTTGGCATGTGCGCAACAACTGGCACGCGTTGGACACGATGTTGTTGTCTTTGAAAAAGAAAACCGTTCTGGTGGATTAATGCGTTATGGCATCCCCAATTTCAAGTTTGATAAAGCTGTGATTGATCGTCGTTTAGCTCAAATGGAAGCTGAAGGTGTTGAGTTCCGTGTTAATCAACATATTGGCGTGGATATTCCAGCCAAATCGTTGCTTGAAGAGTTTGATGCTGTTGCTTTAACTGGTGGCGCTGAAGCACCACGCGATTTACCAATTGAAGGCCGTGATTTAAATGGTATCCATTTTGCCATGGAGCTTCTCACCAAACAAACCAAGCGTGTGTTGGGCGATGATATTCCTGACTCAGAATGGATTTCCGCCAAAGATAAACACGTCGTAGTGATCGGTGGTGGTGATACTGGCTCGGATTGTATCGGTACATCGAATCGTCATGGTGCTGCATCGATTACACAGATTGAAATCATGCCAGCCCCTGCCGAAACAGTGGATAAACTGGTAACGTGGCCGAACTGGCCGATGAAAATGCGCACCTCTACCTCTCAAGATGAAGGCTGTGAACGTGACTTCTCTATCACTACAAAACGCTTTGTAGGTGAAAATGGTCAAGTAACTGCAATTGAGTGTGCACGTGTTGAATGGGAAAATGTTGATGGTCGCTGGAACATGAGTGAAATTCCAGGCTCTGAATTCACATTAAAAGCTGATGCAGTATTCTTAGCCATGGGCTTCTTACACCCTGTGCATGAAGGTATGATTGAAGAGTTGGCCGTAGAAAAAGATAGCCGCGGCAATGTATCTGCTAATACATCGGACTATCAAACCAGCCTTAAAAAAGTCTTTTCTGCCGGTGATATGCGTAGTGGTCAATCGTTGGTGGTTCGCGCTATCAATGAAGGACGTCAATGTGCACGTGGTATCGATATGTTCTTAATGGGAAAATCTGGCTTACCTGCCAAATAAAGATTAACGCATCACATTCAAGGTCGCTGCTCAAACAGCGGCCTTTTTTATGGCTGCTGCAAAAGCAAACATCTTATTTTTATCAAATCATAAAAGTCCGACTCTATTTTTTCACTACGACCTTCCTCTTTCCGAGAGTAAACAGCTCTATCGCTAACAATCTACTTTTTACTTTTATTGCGTAATAGGTTGGACTATCGTTCCATCTATGTATAAAAAATATGAGGGCTATTATTCCTGCGATTGGGGTTCTTACGCCACTATGAATAGGAATTGAAATGTCACAAATAAAAGTATTCGGAATCAAAGAAAACCTAAACCCAATCAAGCGACAGCTATCTGATGTAATTCATGAGTGCGTTGTGGAAGCCCTTAGTTTTCCTCAAGATAAAAGAGCGCACAGGTTTTTCCCGCTTGAAAAAGAAAATATGTTTTATCCCAGTGGTAGAAGCGATGCCTATACCATTATTGAAATCACAATGATTGAAGGCAGAGAAACAAAAACAAAGAAAAAGTTAATTCGTCTTCTTTTTGATAGAATTCAAGAGAAAGTTGGCATTACCCATCAAGATATTGAGATCTGTATTTATGAATCTCCAGCGTGTAACTGGGGCTTCCGTGGCTTGCATGGGGATGAAGTGCAATTGAATTATAAAATCAATGTCTAAAAATGAAAAAAAATCGAGAGGGACACTCTAACACACCCCCATCAACTAAGCCGTTATGCAGTCAAATAGGATTATAGCATGAAAATAGCTATCTTAGGTGGCGGCGTGGCTGGGGTTAACACTGCAATAGCATTAAAAATGAAAGGCTTTGATGTCACCATTTGCGAGCGCCATGAGTCAGAAACAAATATAGGAGCAGGAATTGTTGTATGGCCAAATGTATAAGAAGAATCTAATTATCATTAGTGATGCGGCTCATGCGGCATACCAACATCGGGGCAAGGTGCTTGTCAGGCTCTTGAGGATGCTTGGCACCTTGCAAATTGTATATCTGAAAATGATACTAATATAAGCGCAGCATTTTCAAAATTTACAAATCTAAGAATGGTAAAAACAACTGGTATTATTACAGCGGGTCGTAATTTAGCTTCTTCTCTGTTCAACTCAGATCCAGAATTCTGTAAAGCAAGAAATGAAAGTAGTAAAAATACAAATTATTCCAAAGTAGTGGCTCAAAGCTGGAGTCAAGGGCTTCCAATAAATGCACAACAAGGCAAGCAAAAGGACGCTTATTTTAATCGCTATAACTTAAACCATGTACATAACTGAAGCATTTAAAGAAAAAGATAGAGCGCGAATTATTGCGCTAGCAAATGAGTTTGCCTTTGCTTCATTGATTACAATTAATGAAGGCGTTCCTAGTGCCAGCCATCTACCACTACTGATTGAAAGCGGTGAAAAGACTATTATTTTAGGTCATATGGCAAAACTCAATGAGCAATGGAAAGATTTGCAAGAAGACAACGAAGTCTTAGTTATTTTTCAAGGCCCTCATGCCTATATATCACCATCTATATATGAAGGCTTTGCGGTACCAACGTGGAACTATACAGCGATTCATATGTATGGCACTGCTAAGGTTGTTAAAAAAACAAAATTAAAAAAAATTATTAACTCTCTTACAGATAAGTATGAAAAAGAACAGGAAACGCCATGGAATCCTAAGTATCCAGAAAGGATGCTTGATGCCATCGTTGGATTTGAAATTGTGGTAAATCGTATAGAAGCCAAGTTTAAATTAAGCCAAAACAGAGAAGAAGGTGATAGAAAAAATATCATTATTAATTTGAACAAGTCAGGTACAGAAAGTGAAATAGCTCTTGCTAAAATAATGGAAGAAAATGAGCTGCAATAAAAGCCAATAGAAGCAGACTCGATTAATTATAAATATTTCAATTTAACTTAATGAAAACACTCAAAAAAGGTTCTATCTTAGAAAGATAAATGATGAAAAATTATTGGAAATTTATTTTTTATCATTATAATGAATTATTTCAATTTTTCTCTTTTCCATATCATGTTCCACATAGCTTAAGGTAATATGCATAAGTGTTTCTGGAAAAGTATTCATCGCTCTTTCAGGCCATTCAACAATCGAAACCCACGGAGCTTCAAAGAACTCGCGCACACCCAGCATTTCAACTTCTTCAGAGTGCTCAAGGCGATACCAGTCCATATGCGCTACTTTGCATATATCGCCATTGCTAAGTTGCCCATCATATTCTTGAATAATGGCATAGGTCGGGCTTGGTAACGCTTCATCCTTTACACCCAAAGCACGCATTAAAGCCCGTGCAAAGACGCTTTTTCCAGCCCCCAAATCACCCGATAATGCGACAACATCACCGAATTTAAGTGTTTGCGCTAATTCCTGTGCAAAAGCACAGGTTTCCTGTTCATTTTTGAGTATTTTATGCACATCAACCTGCTTTTCTAGGCGACTTATTAAGAGAGCTGGCCTGCCAAAGCTTGAATAATCTCGCGACGAGAAATCAAACCCGCCACAAAACCACCTTCAAGCACGGGTAAATGATGAATATCAACCTCACCCATCAAGCTGGCAATTTCAGCTAGATCTGCATCCACATCAACAACTCTAACATCCATAGACATCAAATCTTCTGCCATCATGGCCTGCATACGAGAAAGCTCTTCTTCGAACTTTTCTTCACCCAGCGGGATCACCATATCAAATACAGCCATAGCAGTGGGCAAATGCAGCCTTGCTTGTTGGTCAATCAAATCACTTTCGGTGATGACACCCAGCAAACGTTTATCAGCATCAACAACCAACATACCTGAAATTTTCTCGTCAGCAAAACGTCGAGAAATATCCTGAATCGAAGCATCCAAAGAGCAGTAAGGTGGTTCAGCATTCATAATATCAAGCGCTTTTAACATTTGTGCCTCCTGTGGCTCTGTCTATCTCAATCACAAGTATAGTCGAAATACTACAAGCTAGCTTAAGCTTTATGGTAGATTTCACCACCCTTTTCATTAAAGGTCTCGGCTTGCTCTTTCATACCTTCTTCAATCGCGTCACTCATGCCTTCTGAGCCATCAAATCCATGCTCTGCCGCATAATCTCGCACATCCTGCGTAATCTTCATTGAGCAGAATTTCGGGCCACACATGGAGCAGAAATGCGCCACTTTCGCAGAATCTTTTGGCAAGGTTTCATCGTGATATGCTTTCGCAGTATCTGGATCAAGGCTTAGATTAAACTGATCTTCCCAACGGAACTCAAAGCGCGCTTTGGATAAGGCATCATCACGCTGTTGTGCGCCAGGGTGCCCTTTGGCTAAATCCGCAGCATGAGCAGAAATCTTATAAGTAATCACACCTGTCTTCACATCATCACGGTTTGGCAGCCCCAAATGCTCTTTTGGCGTCACATAACAAAGCATGGCACAGCCATACCAACCAATTTGAGCCGCTCCGATACCAGAGGTAATATGATCATAACCGGGTGCAATATCTGTAGTTAAAGGGCCAAGCGTATAAAATGGTGCTTCATCACAACATTCAAGTTGTAAATCCATATTTTCTTTAATCATCTGCATTGGCACATGACCCGGACCTTCAATCATTACCTGCACATCATGTTTCCAAGCAATCTGGGTAAGCTCACCCAACGTCTTCAATTCACCCAGTTGCGCTTCATCATTGGCATCTGCAATGGAACCTGGACGTAAGCCATCACCCAAGGAGAAAGAAACATCATAAGCTTTCATGATTTCACAAATTTCTTCAAAATGTGTGTATAAGAAATTCTCTTTATGATGTGATAAACACCACTTCGCCATGATCGAGCCACCACGCGATACAATCCCTGCCAAACGCTTGGCTGTAAGCGGAACATAACGCAACAATACGCCCGAATGAATGGTGAAATAATCTACACCCTGCTCTGCTTGCTCAATCAAGGTATCACGGAAAATTTCCCATGTTAAATCTTCTGCTACACCATCTACTTTTTCCAAAGCCTGATAAATGGGTACGGTACCAATCGGCACAGCAGAGTTACGAATAATCCATTCGCGTGTTTCATGAATGTTTTTACCCGTTGATAAATCCATGATGGTGTCAGAACCCCAACGGGTTGCCCATGTCATTTTATCGACTTCTTCTTCAATGGATGAACCCAAAGCTGAATTGCCAATATTACCGTTTATTTTAACCAAAAAGTTACGACCAATAATCATTGGCTCAAGCTCTGGATGGTTAATGTTTGCAGGAATAATTGCACGGCCACGTGCTACTTCGTCACGCACAAATTCAGGTGTAATCACATGCGGGATGCTCGCGCCAAAAGAATGGCCGGGGTGCTGCTTGGTAATTTCACGTAGATGTTCACGTTTTTGATTCTCACGAATCGCTACATATTCCATTTCAGGCGTGATAATGCCCTGACGCGCATAGTGCATTTGCGATACATTCTTACCGCCACGGGCTTTACGTGGTTGTTTCAAATGTTCAAAGCGCAAATGGTCAATACTGTCATCATCACGGCGTTCATTGCCATATTTAGAGGATAAGCCAGTCAAAAAGGCTGTATCTTCACGCTCTTCAATCCAAGCTGCACGCACATCTGGTAAGCCTTTCTGCAAGTCCAATTCAACATCTGGGTCAGTATACGGGCCGGATGTATCATAAACTAAAATCGGATGATTCTTTTCCACACCATCTTTCAATGTTGTATCAGAGAGTGAAATTTCACGCATCGGTACTCGGATATCTGGGCGTGAACCTTCAATATAAACCTTTTTCGAGTTCGGATAAGGCTGACGCGCCTCATTCTCGACTTTTGTTACTTCAATACCTGCTTCCATGATGCTTACTCCGAAAATACCAGCCTGCGTTCTGCGGATGCGCATGATAGCGAAAATTGTCTTATAAGAACACTGGAAAAAACTATGGGATAAACTAGAAGTTTAGCATGCCAAATATCACTGTTGCAGCACTTGAACTACGCTAAAATAGCAGCTTAAATTTCATCAACCATCGTTGTATAAGGGGTCTTTTGAGCTAATTGCTGAAAGCACCAAATTATTTTTCTAACCGTATAACCACTTAACTCACTGTTATTAAATATAATATCAGGCTACCCATGAGAATATGATAGTCCAGAGCCATATATATTCCATGTCATACATTCTGAAAGACAAATGCTAAAAGTTAATCACAGCGCTAAGGGAAGCTACAAACACACCTACAACTCATGCGTATTATTCATACAGCTCAAAACATTTCACAAAGAAATATTCTGAGTTAATTTGCGTTCAATCACTTCGGACAACGTGCAATTTTCTTTTTGAGCATGGTAGTCAAGAATAAACCAGGCATTTTGGGTAAGGGTGATTGTTTTGGTGTCGATACCATGCGAACGCTTTCGGGCAGCACGAATAGCATTTTTCATCTGTGTCCATTGCACTTTTCTCAACCAAAGTTCACACCATTTATTAAGTGAATCCGCGCTATCTTTGACTCTGGATAATGCATGTTTGGCTGGATAGGTACGATTCTCAGGTAGCCACATAGGGTTTTCAAGCTTTCGTTCAATCCAACGCCGTGCAAACCAGTGATCTTGATTGGTAATCTCATATTTTTGCCTAGCCACGTTAAAATCCCTTTAAATACAATAGCAATTCAATAATACGTGACAAGGTAACGTTTTATGTTAGCTGTTGCAAATAAGCAATGGATGCCTCACAGGCATCATGAAGAGATGCGCCCTTGGCAACTTTGGCTGCAATCGCGGAAGATAAACGACAACCTGTGCCATGTAATTTTTCAGAGCTCCAGGCTTGCCTTGCATGTGAAAATAAAGCTATGTCACCGCCCTTCTCGCACAACACATCTGTGCAAGCATCACCCTTGCCATGCCCACCTTTTAAAAGCACAGCGCAACCAAGTTGCATCACCAATGTCGCGGCATCTTCTACGGCATCATCAACATTACGGCCTAGAAAAACAGCAGCTTCATCCAAGTTTGGCGTAAGCAATGTCGCTTGTTTTATGAGTGTATGTTTGAGTGTTTCTATTGCACCAGTATTCAACAATGGCTTACCGCTGCTCGATACCATGACAGGATCAATAACCAGAGGTTTATTCATGTGGTGTAAATCCAAGCATGCTGAAACTGTAGCAATATGTTCCGCATCTAAAAGCATGCCTGTTTTGACTACGGCAATATCATATACATCAAAAATTGCGTGCAGTTCAGCATCCAACTGCGCCAAAGAAACAGCTTCAATACGATGAATCATTTGGTGATTTTGTGCGGTTAATGCCGTAATGGCAGTACATCCTTGCACTTTCAACGCCTCAAAAACGCGCAAATCAGCTTGGATCCCTGCCCCACCGCATGAATCAGAGCCACCAATGGTCAAACAAATTGGACGCTGGGACTGTGTTGTTATGCTTTGTTCCATATCTCAATCAGCTCCCTTGCCCTTTCTTCAACCTCGTCAACATTTTCATGATCAGCAAATAAGCCTGAAATCACTGCCGCAGATGTTGCTCCTGCATGTTTCACCGATGCAAGATTATCAATTGTGACTCCACCAATGGCACAAATACTGGCATCAGGAAACATTTGCCGTGCTTTATTTAAGCGCGGCAAGCCCAAAATAGGCACCTCAGGCTTGGTTTTGCTACCAAAAACTGCACCAAAAGACACATAATCAGCCCCACAGCTCAGTGCAAGCTTGGCAAACACTGCATCAGCACGGCAAGTGATACCAATATGCATATTTTCACCAATTTCAGCACGTATTTTGGTTAAATCAGCTACATCATCACGGCCCAAATGCACACCATCAGCAGAGACTTCTTGTGCCAGTTGCAGCGAATCATTGATGATAAATGTCGCATGATATTTTTGAGTAAGCTCTCGCAGTGCTTGAGCGCGTTTTAAAGTGCGTTTATAGCCTGATTTTTTATCCCGAAACTGCAACGTTTGAAGCCCGCCTTTTAAGGCGGCCTCAGCTTTTTCTAATAAAATATCGCTATCCAAATCGGCAGGTAAAATGCCATAAACACCTGTAATTTTGTGTTTCATCAATCCAAAAGTTTTAGCAAGTCAGTGAAATGAGGCAAACTAACAACCTTGTTAGCATATTCTTCGGGAACATCTTGATAACCATGCTCGGCAAATGCGACTGTATGACATTTTGCGGCAAAGCCAGCCTCAACATCAAAACGGGTATCACCTGTCATCACTGTTTCTGAGGCGCTTACACCCATAGCACGGCAACATTCAATAAGCATATCAGGGGCAGGTTTTTTAGCAAAACCATCTTCTGGTGATAATGCCAGTGTCATATAATCATCCAAGCCCAATGCTTTGGTTACTTTAACGCGTGCTTTAGCAGGTTTGGCAGTCACGATACACATCGGTAAACCTTTGGCTTGAATCGCATCCAAAGTCTCAGTCACACCTGGAAGCATTGTTCCAAAATCAGCAGGGTGCTGCTCATAAAAATCTGCAAAAGCGTGATACATTGCCATGGTATCGGGGTGATCCATGGGTTTGTTTAACACGTTTGAAGCCAGCTTTTGTGCTCCACCACCAACATGTGGCTGGGTTTCTTCGACACTCATTTGAAAGTCATAGCCCAGTTTTTCCAAAGCTCGGTTGGCATTGGCACGGATATCAGGCAGTGCATCAATCAATGTGCCATCCAAATCAAAAATAAATGCTTTAATACTCATAAAAACCCCTTTTTTAACCTAAAACCATATTTATTTCTTTCAAAACTTCGTCATTTTCTTCTTTTTTCTTCAATTCGAGCAATTCTTCAATAAATCCATCTATATTTTGTGATTGATGCAAGGCTGCAAGTGCCCATATAGCGTGACCTCGTATCAATGGCTCAGCATCATACAAAGCCTTTAACAGTAAAGGTACAAATTCAAAGTTACCTGAATTCCCCATTACAATGCATACATTTCGCAAAAAAGCAGCGCGCCCAGTACGCTTTACAGGGGATTTTTGGAATTTTTCTCGGAACCTTTGCTCATCCAAAGCCAGTAGGCTAGCAAGTTCTGGCAAGATGTTCTCCCCTTGCGGAGTAAGTAAATCAGTATCTGGTATTTCAGCTTTATTGTTCCAAGGGCAGACTGCCTGACAATCATCACAGCCATAAATATGATTACCCATGAGTGAGCGCAGCTTGTGCGGAATAAATCCTTTATATTCAATAGTTAAGTATGAAATACAAAGGTTTGCATCAACCACATAAGGTGCGACGATTGCCTTGGTTGGGCATATATCAATACATGCCGTACAGCTCCCACAATGCTCACTTGCAGAAGCATCTGCGGGAATATTTGCACTGGTAAACAGCTCTCCCAGCATCATCCATGAGCCATATTGGCGGTGAATAGTTAGCGTATGCTTACCCTGCCAGCCTAAGCCTGCCGATGCTGCTAGGGCATGTTCTAAAACTGGTGCGGTATCAACATAGACCCGTTGTTCATGCTCTCCCAACAGTATATCCAAATCACGTGCCAGCGCTTTCAGGCGTTTTTTCATGATTTCATGGTAATCCTTGCCATGTGCATAGGATGAGATGACACCTTTGGATGATTTATTGCTTTGTTCGAGACTATAAGGCGGTGGTGTATGCCGCATCGCAAGGGAGATGACTGTTTGAACATCATCCATCATGCTACTGGGATCTTTTCGGCGCTCAAGCCGGCTTTCTTCCGCCATCCAGGCCATGTCCGCGTACATGTTTGATTCAACCCATGTATCGAGAGCTTTTCGATCTTGGTTAGCTATTTGAGGGCGTGAAAAACAGCATAAATCAAAACCATGCTGATAAGCGCAGTCGCGGATAGACTCGCGTACATCATTTGCTTTCTTCAACGATTTATCTCTGTTTTGCATAAAGGAATAAAATATCAAAAAAGCTCATGCGCAATAATAGAAGTCTGTTAGGTCTAAATCAATGAGCTGAAAGAGTAACAGTTTAACACGTTGATGAAACAGCTCGTAGCGCTAAAATTATTATTGATTTATCCGCAAACAAAACAGAAAAACGGTTTTTTCTCTGCAAATGAGCATTTTCTAACCCTGCCATCAGGCAAACCAGCCATGAGCTGAAAGTTATATTGAACTCGATTCTAATAAGCGACGGACATGCTGGCTTAATGCTTCAACAGCGAAAGGTTTTTCCAGTGTGTATGTATGTTCCGCTGTTTTAGGAATTTCTAAAAAATGACTTTCATCATATCCAGAAACAAAAATGATAGGCAATGATGGGGCGTTCACCCAAAGCTCTTTTGCCAACTCAACACCGCCCATATTGGGCATAACAACATCTGTTAGCACCAGAGATATTTTATCTTTATGCCGCTCAAAAACCTTTATTGCATCCAGTCCATCATTAGCTTGCAATACTTGATAGCCAAAACTAGTCAAAATATCACTGTTTACTTCACATACATCAGCTTCATCATCCACATACAGAATAAATTCGCCTTGCCCTTCTAATAAATTATTTTTACTAGCTGTTTCAATTTTATGCTCGTCAGGTGCCATGATAGGCAAGAAAATATCAATCGTTGTTCCTTCATCGACAATGCTATTTAATTCAATGAACCCTTGATGGCTCTGAATAGAGCCATAAATCATAGCTAGCCCCAAGCCAGTTCCTTCGCCAACTGCTTTGGTTGTATAAAAAGGTTCAAAAACATGCCTTAGGCTCTCTTCGGAAATGCCGCAGCCGTTATCTTGAATGGATAAGTGAGCGTACGCTGTTGCCAATGCAACTTCAGGGTGTCTTTGGATAAATGCTACATCAGCCTGAAATGGCTGAATATTTATATTAATGCTAGGTTTTTCTGTGCGACTCATGGCATCACGGCTATTGTTGATTAGATTCATGAGCACTTGTTGTAATAAGCTTGCATCACCATTGATCAACAATGCTTTTTTACATATATTGGCATTCAGCTTAATATTTTCGGGAACCGTACGCATAGCAAGCTTGAGTGCTTCTTCCATTAATAAGGTAAATGAAAAATTCTTTGTTTCAATTTTGCCTTTGCGAGAAAAAGTTAGTAGCTGTTTAATCATATCTGCAGCACGAAATGACTGTTGCTCCAAAAGCTCAATATCCCGAACAAGCTCAGGGTTATTTTGTTGCTTATATTTTATAAGATAAAATGACCCAACCATACTTGCCAATATATTATTAAAATCATGGGCAATGCCACCGACCAACGTGCCCATAGCTTCCATCTTTTGCGCTTGATTGAACTTTACTTCCATCTCTTTTAGAGATGTAATATCTCTCAGGCTGCCTTCAACACCTTGAACATTACCCTCATTATCATATATCAAATGTGTGTTTGCAGATAACCAAATGACTTCGCCATCTTTGCGTCGAATTTGTGCTTCAAAACAATCGACTTTGCCATCAGGAGAAGCTTGTAAAAGAGCTAGAAACTTTTGTCTTCCGTTAGGGTCAACATAATAATTCGACAACTCATCTCCGATGAGCTCATCAAGTTCACAAGCCAGAAGTGTTTGAATCGATGGTGATGCATACACAAGTCTTCCTTCAGCATCTGTTCGATAAAAACAATCCTGCATCTGATCAATCAGATCCCTGTATTTTCTTTCACTTTCCTGTAACGCTTTCGAGCGTAATGCTACACGATAGTCCAACTCCTCATTTCGCTCTTTATAAGACTCTAGCAAGGTTCGATTTTCTATAAACGTAGTAATGGTATGCACGATACGCTCAAGAAGAGAGGTTATACGTTGCAAGCGATCGCCATCTTCATCCGATGCAAAAAGAAATATATATTCTTTTTTATTGCGACCCATAGCAGGAATAAGAAGTGCTTGATTAGGAGTGAAATCAATATGCGGAATAAGAAGTGCCTGATTAGGAGTGAAATCCATATGTGGGATATGCAGTTGTGAAATAGATGGGTGGTCATGCTGCATCATCACAGAATGCCCGTTTATCTCAGGTAATGAAAACGAAAAGTTATTGATACCGGTATCGGAAAATGCCACATACGACTGAAGCGTAGTTGCTTTATCGTGATTCATTGCGCAATAAGCCACAATGGGGATACCCTTTAACACAGCAACACGTTCAAGAGCAGCATTCAAACCACTCCTTATATCATCAGCCTGTTCAATAGCTTCGGAAACAACATCCAGCATCAAGGTATCTTCAGCACGCTCAGTTAGTCGTTCATTTTCACTCTCAAGCAAGCGAATTCGTTCTTGTAATACCTCGATATTATTCAAGTCAGGCATATTGGTCTCAAAGGGGGTGTATCTAGCAGCATATCGAAAAAGCCTAACGCAAGTAAATAAATCACATTATAAGCTTTTTTTAGGCGTGGTAGGAGGAGTCTGCGCCAAATGAACGCATACGTGGTAGTTCCATACATCAAAAGCATGACACCATGCATCAGTATTTCCTTTCCACTGCGCGTATAACAGCTTTGTTGATTGTTCATTATGGCATGCAGCAGATCAAATTCTCCAATATAACGTTAAGACTAACTTATTATTTTAGCACATAGAGTAGTAGACTATCTACACGCAATAAACAAGCCAACTTAAAAAAGGTGAATAATAATTCTGGTTTATTTTTTACCCAAGCTTAACAAAAAGAACTCGGGGGAAGTTTTACGACTTGCTGCTGGTTTGATATTTTTAATTTTCTGAAAACTCAAACCCAATTCACGACGAAAGCCATCATAGCCCTCACCCATAAAGGTTTTCATTAAAATATGACCGCCCTGCCTCAGGTGTTGTGTGGCAAAATGCAGTGTCATTTCATTGAGTCCAATCATACGCATTTGATCAACCAGTTTGTTGCCACTCATTTCTGGAGCCATATCTGAGACCACAACATCTACAGCACGACCTTGTAAGGCTTCTAACAAAGCTTCCTGTCCTTCTGGTGAGTCAAAGTCGGCTTGAATCAGTGTTACCCCTTCAATGGCTTTGATAGGCAACAAATCAATACCGATCACCAGCCCCTCAGGGCCAACATAATGCACCAACTCCTCACTCCAAGAGCCTGGAGCGCAACCCAAGTCAACAACCACGGAGCCTTTTTTAATATTTAAGCTATGATTATCGAGTATTTCAGTCAGTTTAAAAGCTGCGCGCGAGCGTTTACCTTCTTTTTGGGCACGTTTCACATGCGGATCATTGGCATGGCGTTGAAACCAAGCGGATGTTTTGCGATCTTTTTTACTTTTGGACTGCTTTGCCATGCTTGCAACTTACTCCTTCAATTTCCAGCCGATACGCCATAAGTACCACGATGATAATACCGCTACAACAGTCAATGCAGCCACCGCTCCCATGGACTGTAATGGGTCACTGTCACCTGTGCCAATAAAACCATGACGAAAACCATCAATAAGATGAAAAAATGGGTTCCAAGCATTGACGGCCTGCCAAAATGGAGGCAGCTGCGTAACCGAATAAAACACTCCCGATAAAAAAGTTAAAGGCATAATGATAAAGTTATTCACCATTGCCATATCATCAAATGTTTTGGACCACATACCGCCAATCAGCCCTAAACTGGCCATAATCAAGCTACCACAAATACCATAAAATAAAATCATCCAAACATGTGTTAAAGCTAACTCAGAGAAAGGAAGCAAAACCAAAAGTAAAATACTACCTACTACAAGAGCGCGTAATACAGCTGCTGCTAGAAAAGCAAATATTGCTTCTCCCGCTGAAATCGGCGACATCAACAAAAACACATGCACATTCATAATTTTACCAACAACCATGGAACTGGAAGTGTTAGCAAAAGCATTTTGTAACATTGTCATCATCATCAGCCCTGGAATCAAAAAACTAAAATAATCAACATCCAAGCTAGGTACTTGGCGATCACCCATGGCATAACGAAAAACAATTAAATATAAGATGGCAGTAAGGGCTGGAGCCACAATCGTTTGCATTTTTACACGTAAAAAACGCCTGCTTTCACGTTGAAACAATGTCCAAGTGCCAATGATATTGAAATGGCTCATATTTTATCACCTGTTAGACGTAAAAATACATCCTCGAGATCTTCTTGACGTATCTCGACGCCTGCGGGAGGCCCGAAACGTTGCATTGCTGCTTGATAAGCCGCATCAAAGTTTAATGATTTGCCCTGTGAATGCAGTGTTAAGCACAGTTGATGGTCGCAAACACGTGGGGAAAAGTCTGTTAAAACAGCCTTATCTTCTTCAGAAAATTGTAAAGGTTTATCATAAGATAAACACAAGGAAGATGAAGCGACTTCACCTAACAATGCTTTCATAGGCCGCGATGTAATCACTTTCCCTTGATCAATAATGGCTACCCGATCACATAACTCTTCAGCCTCTTCAAGATAATGCGTGGTCAAAAGAATGGTGGTTCCTGCGGCATTTAACTCGCGCATAAAGTCCCACAGGCGTTTGCGCAACTCTACATCCACTCCTGCTGTTGGTTCATCTAAAATAATTAATTTAGGGCGGTGCACCAAGGCTTGCGCCACCAATAAGCGGCGACGCATACCACCTGATAACTGACGTGTTATTTTATGTGCATGTTCACTAAGCTCTAATCGTTCGAGCAACTCATCCACCCAAGCATCATCAGCTTTTTGTCCATACATACCACGGCTAAATTTAAGTATTTCACGTGGTGAAAAAAAAGGGTCAAACGCAATTTCTTGAGGAACCACGCCCATGCGTCGTTTACACCATGCGCGTTCATGAAAAAGGTTGCGCCCTAATAAGGAAACATTCCCCGATGATGCATTAACTGTATCGGCCAAAATATTAATTAACGTTGATTTGCCAGCCCCATTAGGGCCTAGCAGTGCAAAAAATGACCCCTCAGGGACATCTAGGGAAACATTGTCCAAGGCAACTTTAGCATTCGCATAAACCTTGCTAACGTTCTTTATTTCAAGTGCATTCATTTGCTTAACCTAGCAAAAAAAAAGCGGAGCAGCGCTCCGCTTTTAACATAAAAAGTTGCGTTAGTAAGATGAGGCATTCCCACAACCATTACCGTCTTCGGCAGGAGTAAACGATTTACCACAACCACAGGTAGAACCTGCATTGGGGTTTTTAATAACGAATGACTCGCCTTGCAGTGAGGTTTTATAATCAATTTCAGCACCATCTAGCATGTCCAAGCTCATTTGATCTACCAATAGTTTCACGCCATGATTTTCAACAACTGTATCATTCTCTTTGATGTCATCATCAAAGGTGAAACCATATTCAAAGCCTGAGCAACCACCACCTGAAACAAACACGCGCAGACTTAAATCTTTATTATCTTCTTGTGCCAACAACCCTTGAACTTTTGCAGCACCAGCTTCTGTTAATGTGACCGTCATGTTACGCACCTCTCTTTATCCAAGCTTGTTAAACAACCCAAGCCAGATGGCGTATTATCCTGTTTTAAAGAGCTAAGCGCAAGCTTCAGTCACCTTTCAAACCATTGTGAAATATTGGTTAAAAAAATTTAATATAGCCGAAGTTATCTTGGCGCTATAGGCTCCCAAACTGCAATTATTTTCATAAATCACAAAGGAATAAGTGTTGTATTAACTAATAAAATTAGATACAATATTTATTGAAATACGGGAGGAGAAATGACTGAGCTACAAGTAGAGCGCAGGGCAGAACGTAATATTAGTCGTCTCACAGCCAATACGGTTGCATTGGTTCTGGCTGGAGGAAAAGGCTCAAGGCTTAAAGATTTGACAAAATGGCGAGCCAAACCATCGGTTCCATTTGGTGGGAAATTTCGCATTATCGACTTCCCCCTTTCCAATTGTATTAATTCGGGTATTCGTCGTATTTCAGTGATCACACAATACAAGTCTCATTCTTTGCAACGCCATTTACAACGTGGTTGGAGCTTTCTTTCTGGTCAGTTCGGTGAATTTTTAGAGGTTTTACCAGCCCAACAACGCCAAGGCGAAGGCTGGTATGAAGGTACTGCTGATGCCGTTTACCAAAATTTAGATATTATCCGTCATTATGGTCCTGAATATATTGTCATTTTAGCGGGCGATCACATTTATAAAATGGATTATGGTAAAATGCTTGGCGCGCATGTTGCCAATGGTGCTGATATTACTGTTGGCTGCATTCCCGTACCTTTGGACGAAGCCAGTGCTTTTGGCGTGATGGCTATAGATAGTGATGACCGCATCATAGAATTTGCCGAAAAACCAAGCAATCCTAAAACCATGCCTGGTGATGAGACACAAGCTTTAGCATCCATGGGTATTTACGTTTTTTCAACCCAGTATTTGCGTGACCGTTTAGTGGCCGATGCAAAAGATTCAAATTCTACCCACGATTTTGGTCATGATTTGATTCCGCATGCTATCGAACATGCCAATGCTTTTGCTTTTCCATTTGTGAATGCAAATACAGGTGGGCCAAGCTATTGGCGTGACGTTGGTACTATTGATGCCTACTGGGAAACCAATATTAATTTGGCCGAACTAGAGCCAGAGTTGGACATGTACGATAACGATTGGCCGATTTGGACAGAACAAGAACAACTTGCTCCTGCTAAATTTGCTTTTGATGACGATGATCGTCGCGGTATGGCTGTTGACTCACTGATTTCGGGGGGGTGTTTGATTACAGGATCCACCGTTCGTCATTCGGTACTATTTTCAAATGTGCGTGTGCATTCATACTCAGTCGTTGAAGACAGCGTTATTCTTCCTGATGTGATCATTCGCCGTAATTGCCGCATTACGAAGTGCGTGATTGATAAGGGGTCTATTATTCCTGAAGGCACCATTATTGGTGAAAATGCTGAAGATGATGCCAGACGTTTTGATGTTTCCGAGAATGGTGTTGTATTGGTTACACCAGAAATGCTGGGGCAAGATCTGCATCGGGTTTAATCATTTTTTAAGCTAACACAAGTGAGCACCCAAAGCCCTCAGGCTTGACCCTGAGGGCTTTTTAATTTTACTTTACAGAACATAGGATATTTATGAGCAACAAGCTTTCCATTGTATTTTATTGGCATATGCACCAACCTTTTTATAGGGACGCAGATACAGGCCGTTATCATTTACCTTGGGTATACCTACATACCATGAAAGACTATACAGATATGGCTGAAATTTTAGAGCAACTACCAGAAGCCAAGTCTGTCATCAATTATGTTCCCTCTTTAACAGCCCAAATTGAAGATTATGCAGTGCAATTACGTGCCTTTTTGGATGGTAAAAGTGATACGCTAAAAGATCCTTTAATGGCTGCTTTGATTCATGAGAAAGGCGACTATAATAAACAAGAGAAAACGTTTTTATTAAAAACTTGTTTTCGTCTCAACCATGAACGCAACCTACATCGCTACCCTATGTATTCCCGCTTATTAAGTTTATCGGAACATGCACAAAGCCATGATGCCATTGAATATTTGGGTGCTTATTATTTTACCGATTTGGTTACTTGGTACCATCTAGGCTGGTTAGCTGAAACAGTGCGTGAACATAATTTTGTTGCACGTCGTCTGATTGAAAAAGGTTGCCATTTTAGTTATCAGGATCGTCATGATTTACTTACGCTTATTTCATCATTATTAAATGCAATCCCAGCCACTCACCGTCGTTTGCTTGAAAGTGGCAAGATTGAACTTACTACAACGCCTTATGCCCACCCGATTATTCCCTTGATGCTGGATTTCAATACCGCACGTGAAACAGTTCCTGATGCACTCATTCCACAAGAGCAATACCCCGGTGGTGAAGCACGGGCTATTGAGCATATTGAATTGGCAATCGAATCACATAAAAAATGTTTTGGTCATACTCCAAAAGGTGTATGGCCTGCTGAAGGCGCTGTTTCTGAAGCATCCTTGGCTTTGCTTGGAAAAGCCGATTTTGATTGGTGTGCAACAGGCGAATCAGTATTGCATCATTCATTGGGTTATAATTTGCGTGAACAGCGACCTCATGAGCTGTATCAGCCTTGGTTGGTGGGTGAAGGCGATGAGCAAATAAGCTGCTTCTTCCGTGATGACCGCCTATCTGATTTGATTGGTTTTGAATATTCAAAATGGGCCACAAATGATGCTGTAT
>Ga0316204_10002527_pt1 | contig 40905 bp, 40 predicted proteins | sample 6monrhotite_MG_2_FD_205661 | JGI IMG/M metagenome (GOLD analysis project Ga0316204, IMG submission 205661) | Microbial mat bacterial communities from mineral coupon in-situ incubated in ocean water Damariscotta River, Maine, United States -... | ecosystem: Environmental > Aquatic > Marine >...
GTTCACCTTCAGTCAGTTGGCTATATCTCATTGTGCTAATCTCTTGGTCGGGAAAAGCCTATGAGTTTAGCTCAACTGGCTTTTCTTTCCTAGATTGCACTTATTATCCGAATCTGCGAGATATTGAAATTACCGAATCCGTTTTTATGGAAAACTCTCAAAAAAACCTACACTCTCTAGCCACCATTCGAGACTACAACCTATCCATCTCTTTAGATGATTTTGGCACAGGCTACTCCTCTTTAGCCTACTTAAAGCATTTACCGCTTAACACCTTAAAAATAGACAAAAGCTTTCTGGACGATTACGACACCCCTGATGGCGCTATTTTTATAGAAACCATTGTCAAAATGGCGCAAACCCTGCAATTAAATGTCATTGCCGAAGGGGTTGAAGATCAAAAACAACTGGACTATCTTAAAAAAATCCACTGCAATGAATACCAAGGTTACTACTGTTCTCGCCCCTTACCCGTCAAAGAGTTTGAAACATATCTTAAAAAACATCATTAGGTATTCTAAATCACAATTTCGTATTCTAATCGCCACACTTGTAATCCCATTTTTTGACTAACAATCTCGCCTATTATCAAGCGCACCATGTTAAAATACGCGCACTTTATTCCCTTTAAGATTTAAGGCCATTTCCCATCATGAGAACATCCAATTTACTTTTATCCACCACCCGTGAAACCCCTGCCGATGCCGTAGTAATCAGTCATAAACTTATGCTAAGAGCGGGCATTGTTCGCCCTCTTGCGGGTGGACTGTACAACTGGTTACCGCTGGGTGTTCGCGTTTTAAGAAAAGTAGAAGCCATTATTCGCGAAGAGATGGATCGCTCACATGCACAAGAAGTGCTGATGCCAGTGGTTCAACCTCTAGAGCTTTGGGAAGAGTCTGGGCGTTTACAAGATTACGGCCCTGAACTGCTGCGTTTTACTGACCGTCACGACCGTGGTTTTGCCTTAGGTCCAACGCACGAAGAAATCATTACCGATATAGTGCGCAAAGAGATTCGCAGTTACAAACAACTGCCCGTGACCTTCTACCAAATTCAAACCAAATTCCGCGATGAGATTCGTCCACGTTTTGGTGTGATGCGTTCACGTGAATTCATTATGAAAGATGCCTACTCTTTTCACATGAGCAAGGAATGCTTAGAAAAAACCTATCAAACACAATACGACACCTACAACCGTATTTTTGACCGCATTGGTTTAGACTTCCGTCCAGTACTGGCTGACACCGGTTCAATTGGGGGGGATGCCTCTCACGAGTTCCACGTATTGGCCGATTCAGGCGAAGACGATATCGCCTTCTCTAGCGATTCAGACTTTGCCGCTAACGTTGAACTGGCCGAAGCCCTAGCGCCTCGTGGTGAACGTGCCGCACCTACTGAAGACTTAACCAAAGTAGAAACCCCTAACAAACACAGCATTGAAGAAGTCTGTGATTTCTTGCAAATCAAAAAAAAGAAATCCGTTAAAACGCTGCTCGTAAAAGGGGCAACAGAAGAGGCTCCTGTCGTAGCGTTGGTCATTCGTGGCGATCACGAACTGAATGAGATTAAAGCCGAAAAACTAGACCTAGTCACAGCGCCATTAGAGATGGCTACTGATGAAGAAATTCTAGCTGCTGCGGGCTGTAAAGCTGGGTCTATTGGGCCAATCGGTCTCAATATCCCTGTGATTGCTGACCGCTCTGCGGCACACATGGCCGACTTTGTCACTGGCGCTAATGAAGACGGTTTCCACGTTACTGGTGCTAACTGGGATCGTGATGCCACCCCGACTTTAGTTGCAGATATTCGTAACGTTGTTAAAGGCGATCCTAGCCCATGTGGCAAAGGTAAAATTAAAATTCGTCGTGGTATTGAAGTCGGTCATATCTTCCAACTGGGTAACAAATACTCAACCGCTTTAAACGCCAACGTGCAAAATGAAAACAGTCGTTCACAAATCTTAGAGATGGGGTGTTACGGTATCGGTGTCACGCGTGTTGTGGCTGCCGCCATTGAGCAAAACCATGATGATAAAGGCATTATCTGGCCAGAAAGCATCGCCCCTTTCCAAGTGTGCATTGTACCAATGCAAATGCATAAATCACCGCGTGTGGCCGAAGTGGCTGAAAGCATTTATAAAGAGTTAGTCGCTCAAGGTATCGAAGTACTCTTTGACGACCGCTCAGAACGCCCAGGCGTCATGTTCTCAGACATGGATTTAATCGGCATTCCACATCGCATTGTGATCGGTGAACGTGGTTTAGACAACGGAATATTGGAATACAAAAACCGCCGTGCCGAGAAGTCTGAAGACCTTCCTCAAGAAGGGTTTATGGAGGCATTCTTAGCCAAACTAGGCCAGAACTAAGTTTTTCGTTAAAGTGTCATTTAGCCTTTTGAAACCCACCTTTTGGTGGGTTTTTTGTAACCATCTTTTTTAACACCCCTCCCTTCTCATCCATTCAATCAAACCTTGTTAATTACGTATAAAGCATTACAATTAAGTATTCATTAAAACGCTCATATTCTTATATTATTAAAAGCGAACATCCCATTTTTAACACACCCGTTTAAAAAAATCTGGTGTGAAATAGCCCATAAAAAGGCCAAATAATACAAAATTACATGGATAATACAATATAACAAGGCCAGAATGCCTGATACTAATATGTTAGAAGCGCCAGCAGGCGCTCCTCATAATAACCCCATTAGCCTACTGGAGAGGAAAATGAGTCAAATTGATTTAGGTATCGTATATAAACCCCATCCTCAAGAGCTACATGAATTAAGCAATGCCTTGACTGAGTTTACGGGTAGTACGCCTGTAGAGGAGAAATTGTTTAGTTTTGCTGGCCCTAATGAAGTGGTTCAAATCATATTAGATGCAGCTTCATGGATGAATATACTGAAAGGCTTAGCTCTGATCTTAGGAGGAAAGTTCGCTGCAAGCTTCGTATCAGAGCTAGGAAAACAAGCAGCAATAACAAGTATAGATTTTTGGAAAGACAAGAAGAACTATCCAAATGCTATTAAAGGTGAAAATTCAGCTGCTTTTTTTAAATTTATCGAAGCTATTAAAAGCCTTAGAGAAAAAAATCAAACTATAACAATTGCAGTTAAACTACCTGGCACACCTAGAAATGCAGGATTAATACTAAAGACAGATAATTCTTCAGAATTAGCTTGGCAGTTAGCCTGTATCGCACTTAAAACAGAACAAATCCAACAGCTTTATTTAGAAATAGAAAAAAGTGAAAATCGTATGCAAAAGACTGGCAACAACCCAGATATGAGTATAGAACTTGAGCTTATGGACAATGGAGATGTTAAGTTTTTAGGACAAACTCTAAGCTCGGAATCGACGACCCAAGAAAAAAAATGAGGACGCCGTCCATTAGCATCGGTAAATCAAGTGTCTTTTAAGGGTAGTGCCTACTTTTCTATAATCTCTAGGGTAAATAAACCGTAATAGGTTAAGAAGAAAATGACTGACATAGCAAAAGTAAATCTAAATACACAGCCGTAGGCAACAGATTGATCAGACCTTTCCAGCCTATCAACATTACAACATTCTAGAATCATAGGCCCAATGTAACAGGGCCTGTCTTTGTTTTCTTCGACAATTATAATCTTGTTTTTTGCAATTCTTGATAACGGCTCCCGCATGACGACGAAAGGCACTCCATCTTTTTATTTGACGAATATCGTCTAAAGTACGTCGTCCCATATAATAACGGCAATACCATTGAAACCAGCCACGGGGATCTTGACGGTTAATCCAGCCTTTTTTCTGCCATTCACTCAATGCTTGAGAAGCATCGACTGAGAAATAATTAAGACTAATGTCTTTTTTATTGGGGCTTAACTTGGCATTAATAAACCAGTCTTTTGGAAATTCATTCTGGCAATCCGTTAGGTATTTACCACCAAACACCCCCAAAGCTAACATCTCTTTAGGGGTCAGTTCAGGCTTAAATTCCGTTGCAAAGTTCTCACCCATACTTTCAGTCAATTCATAAGCATCGTCTGTTTGCATTGAGTCAGAGACAGAAACTTTCTTCATATATGATTCAGCAACATCATTTCACCCGGGTGTGGACTCATATAAAATGATTGGGTGATATAGTCATGCGGGTGTCTTCTAAAATGGTGGCGTAGCAAGGTAATGGGCACAATGATAGGCAGTAAACCTTGGCGGTAATCGGCGATGACCGAATTTAATTCCGCTTTATCATCACTGTCCAAATGCTTTTTTAGATAACCTTGGATATGCTGAAGCGTGTTGACGTGGTTATTCTTACTGGCAATAATTTTTAACAAGGCCATCATTCGCGCTAAATAATCTGCTACCAGTGATTCAATATCAACATTTTTCGTCACCGCCAATAAGGCGCCCAACTCTTTTGCTTTGAGTTGGTCATGACTCATAAAGATATATTTGTGATTGGCATGAAACGCTTGCAGGGCCGCTAGGGTCAAACCTTGTTGGAGCATGTTTCTCCAACGAGAGTAGACATAAACCCGACGAATAAAATTTTCACGCAAATGGGCATCTTCTAAACGTCCTTCCTCTTCAACGGGTAAATGGGGAAAGTTTTCCATTAACCTTTGAGCATAAAGCCCAACGCCCTTTTTTCTGGGCATATCTTTATGGTAGAGTTTTACGCGCTCCATTCCACAGCTCGGCGAATCTTTTTTGAGAATGTAGCCACATAGGTCAGCATGCCAATGCTTCTGTTTTTCAGCAATATCGTAGAGTTTTTCAGTAACATCCAACGCTTCTGTTTTTGTGCCTTTACAACGCGTCTCATCATTGATACTCACCAAACGAATGGTTTCTCGGGGAATACCCAATCCGACCTCTACCTCTGGACAAAAAGGCACAAATTCAAAATGTTCTTGTAGTATACCTGTGATATAAGCATTTTTTTTATGGCCCGAATCAAAGCGAACTTTAGCGCCGAGTAAACAACTGCTAACACCGATTTTGATTGGTAGGGAGGATGATTCAATCATGGCAATGTGAGCCTCATGTTTTATTTAAGGAAGCTCTGAATTCCAAGAATAGGCAAGCCCTTTTAAGCAAACTTAAGATTTGTCTTGAGGTTTATCCTGAGTTTGTAGATTGTCACTGTTCATCACTTCACTCAAGCTCAACCCCGTTAAGCCGTTAATGGTGCGCCATAGATAGTAAAACACAGCCAGCATCATTAGCATGGAAGGCAAGGCGATCATTGGGTAGCTTAGTAGAGTGAGCTGCCCTAATTCTTCATTAAACTCTGGCGTACCCGCGGGGCTCACCACAATCCATGTGGCTAAAATGTAGTTCATCACGGCAGAGAAGAAAAAGGTTCCAGCTAACAGATAAGTTGACTTTAATAAACGCGCTTGAAATAAAGCACTGTGGCCCAGCTCATTGAGCTTGGCTTCAATTTTATCTACCTGCATGATTTTGGGATTGTAAATCAACGTTTTGACCAGAGGGTAAGGCGTAATAGTTGAAATAATCACACCCAAACCAATCAAGCCAGGAACAGCCGCTTCTTTAATGGCCAACCATTTGTTATCCAGTTCTAAGAGGCCAATTCCTCCCGTTAGCAGGACACTGATTAAACCCAATAGCGCAATAAAATTGAACTTTCTGAATTTGACCAATTCATACAGTCCCCAGCTTATTGGAAAGGCCAATGCCGTGATTAAAGCCCCTGCTGCACCTAAATCATCATCGCCACTTAGCTTCATGAGAATCACGGATGGAATAACAATACTGACCAACAGATCAATCATCGGTCTTGGTTTATGCGTCGGAGCTTGAGGTTTAGAAGAAGGGATTTCATTCATCGTGGACATGGACTTGTTCTCTAACTATTTGGAATTAATTTTGGCTTAAATTTCGTGCAATACATCAGGTAATTGTTTTATTATATCTTGTAATTATATCGATTTAACAGCTCGTTTTTCGCGCGTCCAGTGCGTAATACCATCACGGACATTATACACTTGTGTATAGCCTAGTTTTTCAACAAGATAACGTCCTAAAGCGTCCGTTCGATTCCCCGTTCGGCAGATTAAGATAACTGGCTCATCTTTCCCAATCGCCGAAGTAAAACGAGGAATAAAATCGGGTTTTAAACGGCCACGATCATCTACAAAGGTCAGCAAGCGACTCTGATCAACCACCCCAGTTTTACGCCACTCTTCTGGACGGCGGATATCATAAATAGGCACCCCCTGATCCAACATAGACTGGAGTTCTTCATTATTCAAATTGGTATAGGGCGGTTCAAAACAAGCCGATAATGTCAGCATTAGTGCAAAGACACCCAAAAATTTTAAAAATATGCTCATGGTTCCTAAAAATTCTATTTTCATCTTAAAGAAATTAAAGAACTGATTATAGTGGATTTATAGATCAATAGGTTGAACTTTAACAATTGAAGCCGAGAGCGTTATCTAGCTAAATACCTAGCCATTATGCTCAAAACTAGGCTCAACATTACGCTCAAATTTAAGGATATGCCCTTTGAATGGATTCTCTAGATAATCCGTATGCATTGGTTTTATATGCTCGTAACGATAACCATATTCTTTCATTTTCAGGCTAAGTTTGTTTTTTCGCCCTCTCCCTGGGTCAACTAGAATAATTTCACACTTGGGGTTCGCGTGGCTTTCTATAAAATTCGCCAGTAGCTGTATATGCTGATCTTCATACAGCAAATCACTGCCTATAATTAAATCAAAGAGCCCAAGCTTATCGCTTTCATCCGCCCAATCCGCCCGTTCATAATCGATAGCACGGTCATTATTAAGTTGGGTGTTGCGCAATAGGAAATCCCCTACTTCAGGGTGATAATCCGTTGCTGTGATATCGGCATTTTGATGGTTAAGCAGTAGACTCGATAAAGCCATGCCACAACCAATTTCAAGGATTCTTTTACCCTCCGTTACATAATCTTCAATGTAATGGGCCAGCACCAAACTAGACGGCCAGACCACGCCAAAAAGTGGCCATGTGGCAGAGGAAATACCCAGTTTAAGCGCGACATTGTCTGGATCGCTGAATTGTTGTTTATCACGTAAAGTACAGAGGTGAATATCGGTAGTGCCAAACTCAACGGTTTGGTAGCGAACTCGGAGGACAGGTGTCATAATGCAACCTAATTAGACTTAATTCGATCAATGAGGCTAAGCCAGTATCTAAGATAGGTGACAAAACGTAAGTCTAGTTAGATTATAGACATTCAGAAAAAGTGCAAGACATTTACAGGAAGCTATGAATACCCGACTCCGATAGCCACTTTTACACTCCAAAGAATCAAGTGATTAAATTCCAGTTAACACCATGGTAATAACATCATTTTGGTAGCCATCGCCATTTTTATATTCTCTATAACCTGTACTGACTTTATAACCTATCAGATAATTTTGCTCTTCCCACTGACAATCAATGGTACTGTTTTGACCATTTTCTGCTTTTAGAATCTGTTCGTTCAGTTTCAGTTGTTGACCTATTTCGAACGTTGGATTAGTAGAGGACAAGACCCTGCCTGCTCGATCAACAAAAAGACTAAAAGTGGTTTCATTCGCATAAGGATGCGCATACTGCGGCTCAGTCTCTTTCAGCATCGCTTCAAACTCAGGCTTACTATCAAACACCAGTGCAATACCACCGACATTCAGGTTTTCATTCTCCCAAGATTTAACGGCGGCATGATAAATATAGGTATATTCATCGCCATACAAAGTACTTTGATGAAAATCCGATACGGCATGCGCCTGAGTGTCAGATAAAGACTGACAACGCTTCGTATCATTTGGACGAGGAATGACTGAGCCAATTAAACCTGTCTCATTCTCATTTGAAACTGCCAGAATATGACCTTGCGTATCGTACAAAATAATATTGGTATAAACGGTATATAACTCATTGATATAAGCCAAAATGGCCATCAGCCTTTCTGAGGATTCCGCAGAAATCGTTGGCTGCTTCTGATAAGCGGTTAAAAATTTTCTAAAGCTGCTATTTAAAGCCCACCATCGGCAATCATTCGCACGCTCATACAGGTTTCGGTCCATCACGCTGGATGCTAATGATGCACTAAACGCCACCTTGTCCTGAATCGTTCTAATGAGAATGGTGTGAATATGATCAATAAAACGTTCAAATATCGCCTGTATATCGACACTGATATTTTGAAAACTATCTAAAACGGGTAAAAACGATTTTACATCCCTCTTAATTGATAATATTTTACCGTTTAGAATAACGGTCAATAAAAGTGTACTGACCTTAATATTCATCTCTTCTAATTCGGATAAATAAATGGGCGAGTCTTTCCCAAAGATAACGCCTAAATCTTGATCACGCTCTTTATCACTAAAAGCAACCTGACCGGAAACCTGAATATAGCCATACCAAGGCAGTCCGACATACCCCTGATAACCGTGCGTTTTGGTTGAATATATCAGTTTTTGATTTTCATGGATAGGCTGTTGCATATGCGTAGGTTGAATCACCTGCCTTCCTACCTCGACCGATTTAGTATTATTTGACGAGATTGTACGTCCCGCTTCATTCAATAATGCAATACCATAGCCTTCTTGTCCTTGATAAAGGCTCTCATAGATACGCGACATTTCATCATTAAAATTAAAACTCAGACACAAAACTCCTACAGTTTTCTTCTGCCCATCAATAACGCCTTCAATCTTTTTAGCAAAAATATGACTGGCTTTTTTATTTGGAAACAGATCAGAATATCGATAAACCTCTACATACTCTTCTGTGGTTGAAATGGTTCGATAGATCACCTCGTCTGAACTTGATACAACAGGATTCTCTAAATCTAGCTTAGCTTTGACAGCGCCATTCACATCCAGCAGTAACACATCATCGTAAACCGTATATTTGGCAACGTATTCTTCTATTCTCTGATAAATGAACTGTTGATCCTCTTCTGAAACCACTTCTTTAGCCATAAACTCAACCAAATCATCATCGGTTGCTAAAAAACCAACGTCTGCGGTTCTCTCAAATAAATTACGAATCAAAATATCAATTGCGGCTTGTGCTTTAAGCGCTATTTCACTATTAACACGATTTAAATAGCGCCCTATTAAGGCCTCTATCATCACATCTCGTAGCCCCTGAAACTCCTCTTGAGTCTCAACAATGGACTCCAAGAGTTGTGGATCAATATTTTCATTATTAATTTTTCCGACCATGGCCACAGTTGTCCACCATAAGTCTTGATGTTCCAATTCAGCTATGTACTTCTTAACTTCAGGTAGATGGTTTATAAAATCCTTAAAACTTTCAGTAGAATCTGTCATTTTCATTCTTTATCGCCAAATATTAGATTTTTCTTATTTTAAGCAAAAAAATAGGACTCCATAAAAATTCATTATAAAAAACAGATTGTTATAAAACTAGACTCGTAAAAACCCACTCAACTTACAGCCAAACTGCACTGAAACGAGTCGCTAAATAAGGTGATTTGTACCCATGACGCACTGGAATAAGGCGTGATATTTCTGAGACTGAATGATGATACCAACGAGTCATTTTTTATCCCTTTTAAAAGAAAATATTTTTACCTGAATTCTTGCGACTAAATTGACCGTTACACCCCAAATACCCTGCTTTAAAGCAACTAATTTTGATAAAATTCAAGTTTAATGGATGAATACCTATCGATTCTTTATCGCGCCTTTACTCATCTCTTTTTTCGGAGTTATAACAGATGTTATTTTTACGCCCCTTAAATGGCTCTACTCCCTACTGTTTCAACACGTACCAATCTATTTTAGCCACATTTTTATGATGCTATTGCGCCCGTCCTATATTTTGCCCTCGTTATGGCTGAGTTCTATAGGCTTAGCGATTATTCTGCTTTTCATCGTTAATCCAGTCTTGGCTGAATCAGGCCGAACGCCTGCTACAAATAACGCTAGCTCAGTCGCACCCGCCACAATTTCTACACCAGCGATAACGCCAGCTACAGCGGTACCCTTAGAAGTGACGATTGTGATCACAGACAGCCCAAATTCCGAGCTCAACACCCAACTGTCTAAAGAAATTTCCATCAGTCACCTTACAAAAGATGAATTTCCAGCCCAAACGGATTTTTTATTCAAACAGGCCGATAAAGAGTTACTTAATGCCTTGAGAGCATTGGGTTACTACGATCCCAAAATTAGACATTCCCTAGAACGCCAAGCAAAGGTAACGCGAGCAACCTTTGACATAGCGCTGGGGCAACCTGTTAAAACTCGACAAATTGATTTACAAATCATGGGAGAAGCTCAAAAACTACCCGTTTGGTCTCAGTTTCGCCAATTTCAATTGGCTTTACGCCCCAACACCCCGTTTAGACACCAAGACTATAGCGCCACGCTAAACGCTTTAACTAATCTGGCCATTAACGAAGGCTTTATGGATGCCAAATTTACCAAACGTGAGTTTAAGGTGTATCCGCACCAACAAGCTGTAGACATTCAAATTCATCTTGATACTCAAAAAGCTTATCAAGTGGGAGAGGTGTCTTTTCACGGCAGTCAGCAAATTAATGAATCGCTTCTAAAGCGCTTTATTGAATTTAAACCGGGGGATATTTTCAAGCACTCCGATATCCGATCTCTGCAAAAAAGTCTCATTGATAGTCGTTACTTTGGTCTGATACGAGTGGTGCCGCAATACAGTGATCAAAAAGAACGACGTATTCCCGTAAAGGTTGAGTTAGAAGACAACCTAAAGCATCGTTACGATGTCGGTTTGGGTTATGGAACCGATACTGGGGCACGAGTTTTGTTCGGCTTTGAAAACAGGCTCGTCAATCCATACGGTCATAATTACCAAATTGACAGTTTATTAGGTGAGCGAGCACAAAACCTGCAATTTAATTATCGCCTTCCTGGTGAACGCCCTGCTGTACAGAGCTGGAATCTAGGGCTTGGCCTTAAAGCAACTCAATCGGATACCTTAACCCGTTCAAAAGGCACCGTTAATGCCGATTATCACTACCAAGTTGATCCGATTTGGTTAATTAATCCCTTTGTGTCATTGGAGACAGAAAGCTTTCGTTACCATAATGAAAATGAAGAAAACACACAGGTCATGCTATTCGGCATCAATGTTAAAGGTCGCTGGGTGAATAACGAATCTTACCCTACCTCGGGTTATCGCCATAATGCCAGCTTCCGTATCAGCGCCGATAATCTTGTTTCAGATGCACAGTTTGCACAAATTGAACTGGGGTCACGAGGCCTATACTCACTTATGGAGTTCTGGCGTTTACAGGCTCGCCTGCAAGGCGTGTTGACCGCAGCTGAAAAAGACCAAATGATTCCTGCCTCTTACCTTTCCCTCTTGGGTGGCGAGACACTGCGTGGTTATGAATTTGAATCGATTGGTTTAGAAGCGGAAGATGGCTCCATTACGGGGGCCCGTAATATGATACAAGCCTCTATTGAAACCGACTACCGTATCAGTGAATACTTCGGATTTGGAGTTTTTACGGATGCAGGGCAAGTGTTTGATAATGAAATCACCAGCCAACTTAAAGTGGGGGCTGGCTTAGGGATTCGAGGTTATACGCCTGTGGGCATGGCTAAATTAGATGTCGCCTGGCCAATTTCAGAAAAAGAACAACCGTGGCGCATTCATTTTTCATTGGGGTTTGACTTATGACCAGCCAACCTCAAACGCCGCCAAACGTTCGAACCATCTCGCCTTTCAAAAAAGCGGTTAAGTGGTTGTTGATCTCTTTTTTAAGTGTTGTGTTACTGTGTTTTATTCTACTGAGCGGTCTGCTGAGTGTCGCTTTATTCTCACCCAATGCCGTTAAGCAAACCTTACCTTATTTACCTGAATGGACGAATGGACAGCTGTCCATAGAATCCAGTGAAGGCCGTTTACTGGATGGGCTAAGGTTACAAAACATTCGTTTTAACAACCCAGACGTGCATCTGGAAATCGAGCAAGTTCAGTGGCAGTGGCAATTATCCGCCCTCTTCAAACGTCAAATTCACTTCACTCAACTGCACATCACCAAACCGAGCATGCAACTCATGTCGAGTGATACACCTGTTGAGCCCACTTTAAACCGCAAACCATTTGAGCTGTTAACGCAACTCGATATAGCACTTTCAATGGATGCTTTCTCCGTTCTGCAGGCTAGCTTGCAATTTGACGATCAACCCCCTGTTACATTAAACAAGCTGAGCAGTGCGATTTATTGGCAAGATCACACACTCACACTGGATCAAACGTTTGTCGACTATCAGACCTATCAACTGCAAGCAGACAGCCGCATTCACATTTTAAATGCGGCCGAGTTTAGCGCCCAGTTACAGCTTAAATTAATCGGTGTCGAGCAAGTACCGAATCTCCAACTCGCCACTGAGATACAGGGCGATTTACAGCATCTTAAATTTAATCTAGAGATGAGCCACCCCTATGTGGTGCGATCTGAGCATACTCTGACAATGGAAAGCAGCCTGATTCAACTGAATTCAAAATGGCATGAGTTCCATGCCAAGCTCAATGACCAATGGATCATCAAACAGCTAACAGGAAACAACGCACTGCGTTATGATTCAAAAACACAACAGCTCAGTAGCCAAGGAAAACTTAACCTGGCTTTCGCTAATAAAGCGCCAGCCGCCGTTAAGTATGCATTGGATTACCATACCAAACAAGGCAAAAGTACCTTTAGTCTGAACAGCCTATTTGAAAACATGGGTTCCTTTACAGCGCAAGGCCAAGCCAATACGAAAGAGACGACACTGGATGTTAATCTATACACCCAAGACTTGAATTTACAGTGGCTTGATCCTTCACTCAATTATCAAATTAACAGCGAATTAAACGCCGTCGTCAGTGATATTGAGACACGTCAAGCTCAACTCAATATTAAACAGTTTGATCTGTCAGGCCTGCCTGAAGCCTTCTCCTTTAAAGGTCGGATAAGCAGTCAACTCGATCCACAGGTTAAAGCCCGCTCTAATTATGAGGTTAAGATTCAATCAGAGGCGTTAAGTTACGCTCATCACACAGGAAAACTTCAGGCTAAGCTGACAAGCAATACCGCTTTTTCAATAATTCAAATCAATCAAGCCCGCTTAACACTAGGCGACAATCAACTTGATCTCACGGGTCAAGTTGCAGAACAAATTAACGTCACTTTAACAGCGAAACTCAACCAACTGAATCAGCTTTATCAACCGCTTTCAGGGCAAATTAACTTAAAGGCTCATACCCAAGGCCGTTTACGTAAAGATTCAAATAAAATCGAACAAGCGTGGTCAGATGTCACCGTTAATGCTCAACAGCTCCGTTATTTGGCAGAAAATTCTGCTTCAGATGCTCAAAGTGCACCCGCCTTTCATTTAGCGCAGTTTCAGGCCAGTGCAAAAATACCTCTGCATCAACCTGAGTGGACTCAATTTTCATGGGTCGCCAAACAGCTGAAACAACAGTCCGCAGGGCAAGATAGCCTGTTGCTATTCAGCCAGTTTGATGCAAGCCGTCAACCAGATACAAACGGGCTCACCAGCCAATTAAAGTTGAACCACCCTGAGCTTACTTTTAATGTGCTGTTGCTTGAAGACCAGCCCTCTTTTACAGAACAGAATATACGCTTAAAACGCTTTGACATTAAAGATCAAACCAGCGGTGATTGGCACCTAAAACAAGCGGAAACTATTCAGTGGAAAAACGCCCAAAAAGACCCAATTCAAATCAGAATACCTGAACTCTGTTTGCAGTCGGTCAAAAGCGATAAAGCCAAACTCTGTGTAGAAGCCAATACCGATCACGCCTCTTGGTCACTGCACACTTTGCCTGTTTTTGATTGGCTCAAACCTTGGTTAGGGCAATCCATCCTCTTAAAAGGTAAGGTCAATGGTGAAGGGTCGGCCAATTGGAAAAACAAACTACAACTACAGCAAACGCTCAACCTTGAGCAATTGGATGTTAACCTCATCACGCAAGGCTATAAAATACCGTTTGTGATTAAAAACTGGCAGACTGACATCAAACTGAGCGACAAACAAACACATTTAAAGAGTCAAGCGCAAATAAACGAGACCGGGGATTTAAAAGCCCAGATTGAAATGCAAACCAAATCACTAGGAACCGAAGCCGACCTAAATGGCCAAATTCGCCTACAAATCAATGAATGGCCTTTAAGTAAAGCCGTGTTAGAAGTGGTTGAACTGCAGCACAGTGAATTAAATATAGAGACCCATTTGTCGGGGAAAGTAAGTGCATTACAGCATGACACTCAGGCTACTATGGCACTCAAGCTGAATTTACCGCTGCTCGGCTTAAGCGATCAATCCATCAATCTACAGGCTAAGGTCACCCCTAACTCAGTCGATGCGACCGGTCTTTGGCAACAAACCGAACAACGCCAAGCCGACTTACAACTTAAACTCAGCGACTTAGCGAATCAACCCAAGCTCATGGCTTATTTCAAAACCGAATCGATTGAACTGCTTAAAACACCTTTTGCACACTTAAATAGCTCGGCCGATATGGCTCTAACGTGGTTTGATGGCGCGACCCATATTCAAGGACAAACCCAACTGCATCACAGCCATCTTAATTTAGATGCGATGCCATTGCACGAACGCACACAAACCAGTGATGATGAAATCATTATCAATGAGCAAGGACACGTTGTGCCAAAATCCACGGCGGATAGCAAACTGAGCTACGATGTTAAAATCGCTTTTGGCGAGCAGGTAAAAGTGAATATTCGGGATGCTCAGCTCTTTTTAGGAGGCGAAATACAGCTCATCAAACAAGTCGATACCCCAGATATGCAAGCCTTTGGTAAAGTACTTTTACGAGAAGGTTATATTAATTTGGATGCACGCAATCAAATTCAGGTTGACCAATCGAGTTTTCAATTTAATGGTGCCATTGGCAACCCAGCCCTTAATGTCAACCTATTTCGTGTCGTGAATCAAACGACGGCACGACTTAATATTACGGGTAATGCCACTCAGCCACAGTTTGTTTTTTACTCCACTCCCTCCTTATCCCAAGGGCGCATCGTTAATTTAATGATTTTTGGACGAGCGGGTGATTCTACAAAAGAGCCTAATTATGAATCGCAAGTGTTAAGCGCGCTTTATAAACTGGGCATTCAAAACAACACGCCAGTCCTGAATACCCTAACTCAGTCACTGGGTATTCAAGATGTCTATTTCGATGTTAAAAATCAAAAGGTCAGCAGTTTATTAGTCGGCCGCGCCTTAACCGATAAACTCTATGTGCGATACGCTCGTGACCTTACCGGACAACAAGGCAACGCCGTGCAGTTTTTTTATCAACTCACACCTAAGTGGTTGCTAAAAAGTGACAGTGGCGACAATCGTAGCTCGGTTGATCTTATTTATCGCTTAGAACGTTAAGGAAGCTCTGATTAAGTCCTTTGAAATTCTGTGGGTCTTCAAGTTGGCCTATTCAAGGCTTGGATCGTAGAGAATGGTTATTCCATTCGCAAGATTCATAACGCAGAAGAGACTGGCTTGAAGCCTCACCCTTCGGGGCTTAGCCAAGTTCCAGCCCTCGTCGTTATGATTTTTTATGGTATCCAGATATCATTTCAAAATCATGCCTTGATGGCTAAAACTTGGCGTTGCCAGAAATTAAAGGACTTAATCAGAACTTCCTTAAGGAGCCTCTGATTAAGAAATATTTGAACTCATCAAACTTCGTAAAGGGCTATAATCCCCACCTATTCAAGCGTTTTTAAGGAAAGTCACAATGGCAATTCAATGGTTCCCTGGGCACATGCATAAAGCCCAAAAAGAAGTCCGTGAAATATTCAATCAGGTGGATGTATTTATTGAAGTCCTAGACGCTCGTATCCCTTTCAGCAGTCAAAACCCGTTAATTGAAGAGATTCGTGGTGATAAACCCACTATTAAAATCCTCAATAAAACCGATTTAGCTGACCCTGTTAAAACAGAGGAATGGCAAGATTATTTGGAACGAGAAACACAGGTTAAAACGCTCGCTTTCAATTCTCAAGTGGGCGACAAACGTGAACAGATCATCAGCATGATCAAAAAGCTGGTGCCTGAAAAAGCGCAAACTGTTAAAACAATCCATGCGCTGATTATTGGTATTCCCAATGTTGGGAAATCGACTTTAATTAATAACATTACGGGCCGTACCATTGCTAAAACAGGTAATGAACCTGCCGTGACTAAAAACCAGCAACGCATTAAGTTAGAAGAAGGCATTACCTTAATTGATACTCCAGGCATGCTCTGGGCCAACATTGAAAATGAAAACAGTGGTTATCGCCTAGCCATTACGGGCGGCATAAAAGAGACGGCTTTTGAACTCCCAGACATCGCCTCTTATGCCGCAGAGTATCTAATCAAAACCTATCCTGAAAAGCTTAAAACACGTTTTAATTTAAATGAATTGCCACAAACCGATATTGAATTCTTAGAAGCGATTGGTCGACAACGGGGTTGTTTACGTTCTGGCGGCATGGTCGATTTAGACAAAATATCGCGTATTTTTATTGTGGAGTACCGCGACAGTATTTTAGGTCATTTAACACTAGAAACACCTGAGATGATGGAAGAAGAATTCAAGCAAGTTGAAGTCCTAAGAGAGCTAAAAGCGGCTAAATTAAAAGCCAAAGAAGAAGATAAAAAAGCCCGTCGCGCTCGTCACAAACGCAACAAAAAATAATTTCAGTAAAACATGGCCACTCGAATTTAACCTCTTAATATTATTAAGAACTTGTTTAATTAAGCCCCATTAATTAAACAAGTACACCCACCTAGTTTATTCCCTTTTTAAAAACCACTCAGCAGTTGACTTTAAATAACAATTTAATCAAAACCTAATACTTAACCAATCGAGATATTGACAAAAGTACGCATTAATTTAAGCTTGAGCTCAGTAGCATCTGGAAAATTTATTCTTTCTTTTAGGAGTGCAACATGCCCACCTCCATTCCAAACCGAACCATAGCTGGTAAAGTGCTGGCTAAAGACTTATTACAATATCGAAATCAAGACAGTGTCATTGTCTTAGCCCTACCTAGAGGTGGTGTACCCGTTGCGTTTGAAATTGCACTCGCCCTGAATGCGCCATTGGATTTAATGCTTGTCAGAAAACTAGGAACTCCCAATTATCCAGAGCTCGCCATGGGTGCCATTGCCAGTGGCAACATTAGAGTGATTAATACACAAATTATTCATAGTTACGCGATTAGTGAGGAGCAAATAGAGGAAGTCGAAAGGCAAGAGCGACAAGAGCTTGAGCGTCGTGCCATCGCCTATCGCGGTCAACGTCCCTACCCTAATCTACAAGATAAAACCGTTATTCTGGTAGATGATGGTTTAGCGACAGGAGCCACCATGCTCGCTGCGATTGATGCGGTACGTGCACAAAATCCACAATCCATTGTAGTGGCCGTACCGGTTGCTCCACCCGAAACGATTCACGAATTACGTCAAAAGGTCGATGATGTCACCTGCCCACTTCAGCCCACTCGACTCACATCAATAGGCCAGTGGTATGATGACTTTTCGCAAGTGAATGATGAAGAAGTCATCGAGTTACTGGGCCTAGCTTGGCAAAATCAGAGAGCGTAAGTGATCAATATGGATACATCTCGAACGGTTTCAATCAAGGCGGGACACGTTAAGCTTGAAGGCTTACTGTCAATACCTAAGGCTGCGACAGGCTTAGTGGTATTTGTACACGGCAGTGGTAGCAGCCGATTGAGTGTACGTAACCAGTATGCAGCTAAACTCATGAATCAAGCGGGTTTGGCGACCTTACTGTTTGACTTACTCACTCCACAAGAAAATCAAGTCGATGAAATAACTCGAGAATATCGTTTTAATATTGAGCTCCTTAGCCAGAGAACCATTTCAACCATTGACTGGATAAGCGAACACACTCAACTACAAAAGCTGTCCATTGGGTTATTTGGCGCAAGCACTGGCGCCGCCGCCGCACTTTATGCCGCCAAAGCAAGACCTAATGAAGTTGAATGTGTTGTATCACGCGGCGGAAGACCCGATTTGGCCATGCCTGCTTTACCTGAAGTTTTGGCTCCCACTCTACTCATCGTAGGCGGGTTAGATATTGAGGTATTACAGCTTAATCAACAAGCGTTACAAGCGATGGAAATAATGAAAACCGAATGTGATCTGCTGGTCGTGGATGGCGCAACCCATTTATTTGAAGAATCTGACACCTTACAAACCGCCGCTGAGGCCGCTAAACAGTGGTTTTTAAGACACTTGTAATCTACAAAATCAAAATTAGCTTTGATGAGCAATAAGCAAATCAAGACAAAAAATCAGCTGCCTAAACTCTTTCAATTTATTGGTTACTATCTTATTGGCTATTAATATACTCTTCAGCCATTTTTAACGCTTCATCAGCACTGAGTCCTTGGTGCATATAATCATAAGCCACTTGCTGCTGCTCGGTTAAAAAGCGGGCTTCAAAATCCGAAATTAATGTTTTCCAGGACTGTTTTTCTATTGGATTATCAGGCGTGTGTGCTAATAATTTGGCCAACATACCTAATGCCGTTGTGGTATCGCTCATATGATCATAATACTCGGAGAATTGTTGAAACACCTTTCTAAGCGATTCTACGTCCACCTTATCACCTTGAGCCGTACTAATGATGTCTTCAATATCCTGCAAAAGCACACTTCCCCACTTTCGACTGGACTGAAGTTGAGATACCGCTAAATTAAGCGCCATACTGGCTTCTTGAAAATCGGCTTGATCTGTTGATAACGCCGAGCCGTCCTCAATAAAATCGAACTCGGATAATTTTGAAGAGGCCATTGAAACTAAGGCGGTATTTTCATCGGTCATGACAATTCGATGATGGGATAATAGTTGAGAGCTGGTGACTTGAACGATATGACAACCGCATAAAAATCGGCCATCCTCTGCTCTCTGATGAACGACTTCAACGCTTTCTAAGCAATAGACTTCCTCTGTATCGGTGTTTTTAATTCTTAAACTCACCTGCTGATCAGGGAGAAAGTAATCCACTTCATCCACCCAAAAACTTAAGCCAGTCAAGTTCACGTCAAAACCGTCAAAAGGCGCTGAAAAGTTTTCATCCTCATTATCGGTCACTAAAAATGGACGGATAAAACGGGAAGACTGTCTCTGCTCAAGATCCATTTGAATCATAAGAAAACTCTCAAAAAATCATTAATACTGCAAAAACCAACGTGTTTGATGATCTATTTTTTAAAGCCCAGCGCCAAGCACTCTGACTCTGGTAACCAACCTAAACAACTGCGGACTTTTAGCGATTGATAGTTACGCACGATAGGCATAATCGTTAAAGTTCCCCAAAGAATTTGATACCACTGCCAACCAATGGCTGATGGCTGAGAAGCCCACCATAAATTATTCACTCCAAAGTGTTTGGTTTTAAACACAAGATGAATGGCGAGACGCCAATATTTGAGACCATAAGCCATACGAGTGGATAGCATATTATTCCTTACTAATTTAAACCGTTTAAACGTAAACTCTCAAATGACTGAATCACTTGAACTTAAATACCTTTTAATAGAATCTTTTGAAATGCACTATTTTTCTTTTTTAGGCGCATTCATTTCTGTGTATTTTTTCATAAAACTTTCTAACATAGCTTTGTCTACCATTCCTGTTCTAGCCGCGACCACCGTTCCATCAGGCGCCACCATATAAGTCGCAGGCAGTCCATAAACACGTCCAAAAGGACTGTTTATACCATCAATTTCACCTTCAAAACGAACGACTGGAAAGTTAATCATTAAGGATTCAGAAAATGTTTTCACTTTATCAATAGCAATCGCTTCATAATTAACACCAAGAACAATCGCATCCTTATCCTTATGCTCCTCATGAAACTCAATCAAATCTGGGATTTCTTTTAAACAAGGCGGACACCATGTTGCCCATAAATTAACAATCACCCATTTACCTTGATAGTCAGACAGCATGGTTTCTTTGCCGTCTAAATCAATAAACTTGATGTCTTTTTCTGGTGGCGCGGTATGTCCAATAGAACTCCAAGCTAAGGATGCGAATAGTAAAGTAAATAAGAAAGCCTTAAAAGTTGAAAGCGGCATATTAAAGTAATTCCTGTCATTAATTTTGAGGTTATTTTTAAAAAAGAGGTTTCCCTCTCTGTGATCCATATTAAACTTGCTGTAAAACCTGTTTTACAAAAGGCAATGTTAAACGTCTTTTTTCAACGAGAGTGGCCTGTTCCAATAACTTTAAAACCGCCAGCAATTCTTGCAGATCACCCGAGAACTGTTTAATCAAGTAATTACCAACGTCATTAGGCAACTCAAATCCTAAACGCTGACTGTGACGTTGAAGGGCCATAATCACCTCTTCTTTTTCAACAATGGCATGCATCTCAATCGGCAGAACCGTCATTAAAGCTTTCGCTAAATCCGTGGTGGCAATGGACCAATCACTAATGGGCTCTTTACCCGTCAAAATTAAGGTATGCCCTTGAACACTGGATTTGGTAATAAGATTAGCCAACGAATGTTCCCATTTAGCTTGTCCCACAATCCCGTTCATATCGTCTAAGCAAACTAAAGGCATCTGCTCTAAACCAATTAACACATCAGGAATTAAAGGCAAAGAGTGATCTTCAAAAGGTAAATAAACACTGGCTTGTCCTTGTTCGGTGACAAAGCGACAAGAAGCCTGCAATAAATGAGTTTTACCGACCCCGCTCTCTCCGTGTAAATAAAATGCATTCCCATTAGACTGAGAGAGCGCAGTTTGCAATCCATTTAGTGCTAATGCTTGTGACTCTTGCTCGGTCACAAATGTTTCAAAACAAGCATCATCACGCAAGCCGATTTTTAACGGCATCTGTACAAACACTATTGAGCCCCTTGACTAGGTTGAGAGAAAAATGTGGGATTAATTTTAATATTAATTTGCTGGCTATTTGGAAAATCTTCAATAAACATCGATTGAGGCCATGATTGAATCCAAGCACGTATTGTACGGTATTCACTTTGAGTGACTATTTTAAATTCAATCTTATCTGCCTGCATAGAACCTAATTCAAATGATTTAACCATAGCATGCTCAGAACCTAATAAGCGCTCAAAAGCCAATACCTGTTCCGCTTGCGTTACATTATGAATGTTTAAAACAATTTGATTAACATTAAATGCCTTTTCGCTGTTAATTTGCACATAATGCGCCATGACCGAATCAAACATAGTCTGCATTAAAATTTTCTGATCCTCGCCTTTCGCCTCTGCACTCGAAATAACCGCACCTGAATTAGCGTATAAATACCAAGATAAACGGGGCAAACTTCGGTGACTAATCGTTAATTTGAAACTCAATAAATAGTCATTATCGGTACGTGCCAAGGTTTCTTGAATGTTGCTCACCGTCAAACTAGGATCGACTGGAAAAACCCAATTGGTTGACGTGTTAGGTAAGTAAATAGGTAAAGCCATCTGTCTTGAATAATGACGAAATTCGACATCAGCGCGATAACGCATTGCATCTTGATTCAATTTAACCAAAGTACCGCCTTGAACTAAACTGCCCATCACTAATGTTTTGGGGCGAATACTCTGCGGCCAAATCGGCACAAAACGTTTACTAAACTCCGCTTTCAATTTAGCTTGTGCAAACTGAAAAACGATATTTTTACCAACCTGAACACCCTCTTCCATTCTAGGCGTTATGTCATAAGTCTTTAACCACGCTTTAGGATTTTGAAGATAAGCCTTACCAACCCTACTTTGTAAAAAACTTTTTTGCCCCGTTACTCTTACCAGCAAGACTTCCATCGCTTGTGTAATAAGGTCATCCAGAACCTGCCCCTTATTTTTTAGAGGAACTTGGTTTTTTGCTGATGTTTGCACTAAGTCGAGATCATCATAAGGCATGACAACCGTAAAAAAGTCAGCACTTTTTATAGGACTTTGCCCAGAAAATAAACTCGCTTGAACGCTTGAAACGACGCTCACCATAAATAATAGTATGATTAGGTAAAAACTTCTCATGTCTGACTCTTAAAATTTCGTTACAATATCATAATATTTTTTGATTACGTCGGTACAGACTTTTGCTGCTAAGTCAGCTTATTTCAAGTATTCGCACTACTTTTTACCCTTAAAAAGCTTAATCAGAGATTCCTTAACGACAAAGTTAGATAGAGATTATGACTACAAATAAACAATCCATTAGTTACAAAGATGCCGGTGTTGATATTGATGCAGGAAATGCACTTGTTGAAGCCATTAAGCCGATTGCGAAAGCAACTACTCGCCCGGAAGTTCCGTCTTCTTTAGGTGGATTTGGCGCGTTATTTGAATTAGACATGACTAAATATAAAAACCCCATTTTAGTCTCTGGTACAGATGGCGTTGGAACCAAGCTTCGCCTAGCCATTGATAGCGGTAAACATGATAAAGTGGGAATCGATCTCGTTGCCATGTGTGTTAACGATTTAATCGTACAGGGTGCAGAGCCACTGTTTTTCTTAGATTATTACGCAACAGGCAAGCTGAAACTTGATGTAGCGACAGACGTTGTTAAAGGTATTGGTGAAGGTTGCTTACAATCAGGTTGTGCGCTAATCGGTGGTGAAACCGCCGAAATGCCTGGCATGTATCCTGATGGAGATTATGATTTAGCAGGTTTCTGTGTCGGCATCGTTGAAAAAGCAGACTTGATTAATGGCTCTAAAGTAAAAGCCGGTGACGTCATGCTAGGTTTGGCTTCAACAGGCCCACACTCAAATGGTTACTCTTTAATTCGTAAAATTCTAGAAGTCAATGATGCTGACTTACAAATGGACATCGATGGACAACCGCTCATTGATGCATTAATGGCGCCGACTAAAATCTATGTTAAATCCGTATTAGAACTCATGAAGTCGGTTGATATTCATGCGGTATCACACATTACGGGTGGTGGCTTATTAGAAAACCTTCCTCGCGTTATGCCAGAAAATACCCTAGCCAATATTGATACAAACAGCTGGCAACGCCCTGCTGTTTTTGATTGGATTCAGCAAGCTGGAAACGTAACGTACGAAGAAATGCATCGTACATTAAACTGCGGAATTGGTTTAGTTGTGGTGGTAGATGAAGCCAACCAACAAAAAGCCATTGATATTTTAACTGCGGCTGGTGAAACGGTCTCTGTGATTGGTAAAATCGAAGCTTCAGACCAAGTAAACCCTGCTGTTAATTTGGTTCAAGGTTAAAACAGTTTCTGTTGGCTTCCTTGTAAAGGTACATTCCGCCTTCTCTCGTTTAAAGCATTCATAGTGCTTTAAACGGAACTTAAATGAATGCCTCATTCCTCTAAAACCGCTATACGCTGTACTTCTAGATAATTCATATGAAACAACCCATTCGTATTGCCATTCTAATCTCTGGCAGTGGCTCTAACCTTCAAGCCATTATTGATCACCAAAAGCATCACGCTCAAGAATATGAGGTCGCGCTGGTTATTTCCAATAAAGCTGAGGCTTACGGATTAGTTCGGGCACAAAATGCCCACATTAAAACGCAAGTCATCGATCATACCTTATTTGATAGCCGTGAAGCCTTTGATGCTGAATTGCAAACTGAACTTGATAAAGCCCAAATTGATTTAATTGTTTTAGCGGGTTTTATGCGCATTCTCACATCTGGATTCACACGCCATTTTTTAGGAAAGATGCTGAATATTCACCCTTCCTTGCTGCCTAAGTACACTGGGCTTAATACCCATAAACGAGCCTTAGAGGCAGGTGATACAGAACATGGCTTAAGCATACATTTTGTAACACCAGAGCTGGATGGTGGCCCAGTCATTTTACAAGCAAAAGTGGACGTTTCTCCAGACGATACGGAAGAAAGCTTAAGACAAAAAGTTCATCAACAAGAACACATTGCTTACCCTTTGGTGATTGAATGGTTTGCTCAAAACAAGCTTTTATTTAAAGATAATCAAGTGTGGTTTGAGCAGACTCTCTTAATAGAACCTCAAGAATTAAACACAACAGTTTCTAAACCAATTTAATATAATTCATGACATGCTATGAACTCTCAAAGGAATAACATGTCTCGTTTTCAGTCAAAAAACCCATTACGGACTTATGGTTCTAAACCGCTATTAAGCGGCCTTATTCTTTTACTAAGCGCACTCCATGTAACTTCCAGCTCTGCGCAAACCCTTCCCGATTTTAAATCCACTTATTACGTAAATGCCTTTGGTGTCGACCTAGGTAAAGCCAAGCACTCCTTTCAATGTCAGCAAGCAGACTGCACCCTGATAAGCTATGCCAAACCTTCGGGTCTGGCCGCCCTATTTTTTAACGACACCTCCACTGAAACCATCAAACTAAAGCAAACCGATAAGACATTAAAGTGGTTAAGCTATCACAAATTAGGTATTAGCGAAAAAGACGGCCACAAAAAAGAAAAGCACGTCACGATGAAGTTAGATGAACCCAACAATCAAATTGTGTATGTTGAAAAAAATCGTGTCTGGCCCATTCAACCAAATACCTTCGATTTAATGTCAATTGCTTATGCTATTCAGTACTTTAAACTGAACAATCGCTCACTCGAAAGCATCGAATTACATGTTCAAGACAATAATTTTCAGGAGAAACTGGCTTTCAAATCCATTGATAAAGTGGATTCGCTGACCCTTGAATTCTCCGATAAAGAGTTCAAAGCCTTTCAATACACACTAGAAAGCAAAAAATCGCGCATTGAGCTGTGGTTATTACCAAATCATCACTACTTTCCGAGTAAAATACGTCTTATCAATAAACAAGAAGACAAAACCATCACGCTTAACCTTGCGGAGCTCCCCAAACTACTATGAAGCTGAGTGACAAAGACATAATTCAACACCTTAAAGTGGGAAAAATTGCCATCACCCCACAGCCTGATGCCAGCAAAATAAAAGGCATCAGTGTCGATTTAAGGCTTGCTAATCGCTTTCGAGTGTTTAACGACCACACGGCCCCTTACATTGATTTAAGCGGTCCGAAAGACGAAGTACAACAAATCATGGATACCGTGATGGGCGAGGAGATTCTTATCCCAGAAGATAAGGCCTTCTTTTTGCACCCTGGTGAACTGGCTTTAGCGGCGACTTTTGAATCGGTAACCATTCCGGATGATTTAGTAGGCTGGTTAGATGGACGTTCCAGCTTAGCTCGTTTAGGCCTAATGGTTCACGTAACAGCCCATAGAATTGATCCAGGCTGGCACGGTCAAATAGTTTTAGAGATTTTTAACAGCGGTAAACTACCGCTTGCACTGCGCCCAGGCATGGACATTTGTGCCATTAATTTTGAAACCCTTTCCAGTGCCGTAGAAAAGCCTTATAACAAACGTGCCGATGCAAAATACAAAAACCAAACAGGCCCGACTTCAAGCCGTATCAATGAAGATAAAAGTCACCAAGAGCGACAATTAGATTTACTCAACCATCCCTAATCTATTTTCATTCGTCATTAATACCAAAGGTCTTTATTAAATTTCTATCAAGACCTTCTCACTTTCCGTAAACTAAAGACCGTCTCTTATCGATTAAGCCCTCTCTTAATTTAATTCTACCCTCTAACTAACTGATTTATCAGCGTCTTGAAAAACCACTCCAAAAACCATAAAATTGAGTGGTATTTCTCTTTACATTTCTAAAAAAAAGCACATAATTCGATTTTATTTGACTCGTTTTATTGAGTTCAATAACCGCCTATTAATAGAGGAATTTATGATGCACATTGGTTTCATTATTGAAGAGTGGGAGAACCTGACTCCTGCAACGAACTCAACCATTTTAATCATTCGAGAGTGCTTGAAACGCGGTCATAAGGTATCACTGTTATACCCAGAAAACCTCACCGTGCGTAATAATATCGCTTACGGCCATCTTAAGCGCATTGAACCGATGGATAAGATTCCTGACAACATTACTCAATTCCATAAAAAAGTCGTCTTTAAAAGTGTTCAGACGCCTCTGCATGCGTTAGATAGCTTAATGTTTCGTAAAGATCCTCCTATTGATCCCATTATTTACAATTTCCTCGACTCTATCAAAAATGAGTGCGTTATCATTAATGATATTGATGGCATTCGCAAAGCCAATAATAAGCTTTATACCACTACGTTTAATGATCCTGGCAATAGCTTTTTACCAATTACTTATGTCTCTAAGAACAAAAATTTTATACGTCAAATGATCGAAGACATGCCAGGTGAGAAAGTTATTTTGAAACCGCTTGTAGGCTCTGGTGGTCACGGGGTGATTGTCTTAGAAAAAAATGCTCAATCTAACATCAACTCTATTTTGGATTTTTACATTAATGGCCAAGGTGACTCTAACTACATTATTATTCAAGAGTACATTGAAGGGGCTGAAGAAGGTGATGTTCGTGTCTTAATGCTGAATGGTAAATTTCTGGGCGCATACAATCGCAAGCCACCTGAAGGCGATATTAGAGCCAATATTCAAGTTGGTGGTACCGCTCACAAATACACCATGACCGACTCTCAAATGGCCGTCTGCCGAAAAATTGGGCCTCGCCTTGCGGGCGATGGGCTCTTTTTTGTCGGCGTGGATATGATCGGCGACAAAATCTTGGAAGTCAATGTACTGAATCCAGGCGGAATCAGCAATATCAACAAGCTAAATAAAGTTAAATTACACCCCAAAGTGGTTGATTTTATTGAAGAGAAAGTAAATGAAAAACATGAAAAACGTGCTGAATTAGAATATCTACTCAAGCGATTAAATGATTTGAAACAGAGTGATATCTAAAGTTTTCTGATATTTAATTTGTTAAAAAACATCTAAGCCACCTACTCAGGTGGCTCTTTTATTGGCCTATTCTCCCGCTTAAAATGCATTAATCAAATTTATACAAGGTCAAAAACTAACTCAAGATTAAGCGCTAATCTTTCCTCTTTTTTGCAATAAAATAATCAGTAGATCTTTCTAATTAAAATACCAACCAAACATTAGAATTAGAGATAAGGAAAAGCCATGCGAGATATATTCAAAAACCTCTGGTTTCGTGACCCAAAAGAATCCGCACTCTATATCAATGATGTCGCCATGCGTATGCGAGCTGGCATACTACTCATCATCCCTCTTTACATGGGCTTAACCCTATTTGATGTAGTCTATACGTCGAACTGGGTAGTGGATGGTAATACGGCTGTCGATACCTATGATACCGACTGGGACAACCGTATTATTTACGCCGTTGAAGCGACAAAACGCACCTATGAATATTCAACGCAAACGTTTCTGCTTTTCTACGCGTTATTTGAAATGATCGCAGGTATGTTTGTGCTGACGTCACGTTTATCGCCAACCATCTTACTGTGCAGCTTTCTGGCTCGTAAAACGCCTCCGGTATGGAAACCCCTAGTGCCCAAACGCTTTGCTTGGAGCATCGGTGCCAGCCTTATTTTTTTCTGTCTTCTGTTTTTTAATCCAGACACCTTTGCTGGTTGGGTGAATGGGGTATTTAACAGTCAACTACTGCCTGAGACCGAAAACTATATTCCATCTGGAGTCGCCGTCAATCTAGTATGGGTATGCATAGGCTTTATGTGGCTAGAGGCCGTATTTGGTTACTGTGTTGGCTGTAAAGTTCATGCTTTGTTGGTTAAGATCGGTCTCATTAAAGAGGCCTGCGAGGAGTGTAACAATATTGATTGGGATGCCATCGCTAAAAAACATAAAGAGAAACAAGCGGCTGAAAATAAGACAGAACAGTGATTAATCACCCGCTTAATTTTCAAAACGATTCGAAAATAAATACTACTAAAATAGTTTTAAAACAACAAATTAAAACACTAATCCAGATTTAAAATTAAGACAGCATTAACTCTACTACCCTACTAATCATGCACCTTGCCACGTAGCTGTTTCACTTGGCTACGCTTGGCTTTGCCTTCCAACCGCCTCCTCTGAGAACCTTTTGTGGGTTTCGTCGCTCGCCTTACCTTTTGAACCACGGTAACCGATTGAATTAACTCCTGTAAGCGACTGAGAGCCGCTTCACGGTTCTTTTCTTGTGTTCGGTACTGCTGAGCCTTAATCACTATCACGCCCTCCTTAGTAAGGCGTTTATCGCGCAATTGGAGTAAGCGCTCCTTATAAAACTCAGGCAAGGAAGAAGCCGTTACATCAAATCGTAAATGAATCGCTGAAGAGACCTTGTTGACATTCTGACCACCCGCTCCCTGTGAGCGAATCGCGGTTAATTCGATCTCTTCATCAGGAATAGAGACTGCAAGTGAAATTTTAAGCATCTTAGAACCGTTCTAGCTTGTTGGTCTTAAAAACAATTGATAAGCGGGGTTTTCTTGTTCATTAACAAAAGGGTAGCCTAGACTATTCAAATAAACCTCAAAACTTTCTTGCTGTTCAGGGGGAACCTGAACCCCGACTAAAACACGACCGTAAGCCGCTCCATGATTTCGGTAGTGAAACAAACTGATATTCCACTCTTCACTCATATTAATTAAAAACTTCAGTAAAGCGCCAGGACGTTCTGGAAACTCAAAACGATAAATTAATTCATTTTGAACACCCTTCGCATGGCCACCCACCATAAAGCGCAAATGTAATTTCGCCATTTCATTATCCGTCATATCATGCACGGGATAATTTTGCTCTTGAAGACTATTGAGAATGGCTTGTTTTTCAGCCTGACCACCTTCGGTTCTAACACCGACAAACACCACCGCTTGCTCACTGTCAGAGTAACGATAATTAAACTCGGTAATGGCTCGTCTATTACCTAATAACTCACAAAACTGTTTAAAACTACCAGGACGCTCATCAATGGTCACCGCAAAAATGGCTTCGCGCTTTTCACCCAATTCGGTTCTTTCCGAAATATGGCGTAAACGATCAAAGTTCATATTTGCACCACTGACAATACAGGCCATCTCTAAGCCAGACACATTGTATTTCTCGACGAACTTTTTCATACCTGCAAACGAAACCGCACCCGCTGGTTCGGCAATGGCACGAGTGTCTTCAAAAATGTCTTTTACCGCGGCACAAATTTCATCTGTTTTAACAGTAATCATCTCATCGACACAGGTTTGCGCAATTCTAAATGGAATTTCACCCACTTGCGCCACCGCGACTCCATCAGCAAAAATGCCCACCTGATCTAACACCACACGCTCTTTGGCTTTCAGCGCTTCGGTCATACAAGCCGCATCTTCGGGCTCTACACCAATAATGCGCGTTTTCGGAAAAACTTGCTTCACCACAGCGGCAATACCAGAGATCAACCCACCCCCTCCTACGGCCACAAAAATAACGTCAAACGGTCTGCTGTGTTGACGCAACATTTCTAAGGCAATGGTGCCTTGGCCTGCAATCACATCTAAATCATCATAAGGATGAATAAAGGTCAAATTCTTCTCGGCTGAAAGCGCTTTGGCAAAACGAGAGGCTTCATCGTAAGAGTCGCCTTCCAAAATGACCTTGCCGCCTAAACGCTGTACTGAATTCACTTTAATCAGCGGGGTGGTTCTTGGCATGACAATCGTTGCCTCAATCCCCATTTTTTCAGCTGAAAGCGCGACTCCTTGCGCGTGATTTCCAGCCGAAGCGGCAATAACCCCTGCCGACTTTTGAGCTTCGGTTAAATTAATCATGCGGTTATAGGCGCCTCTTAATTTAAACGAAAACACAGGCTGAAGATCTTCACGCTTTAGCCAAACTTGGTTTTGCATCCGCTTAGAAATTAAAGGAGCAAGTTCCAATGGGGTCTCATCGGCAACATCATATACGGGAGCAATTAAAACTCTGCGTAAGATTTCTTGTGGCATTGCGTTTCCTATCTTGAATTACCTAGTCAGGCGTTAAATAATCAATATGCTTTAGCTTTATCAGACCGCTGCACAAACCAGAGGGCTATTAAGGAGCCTCCGAACAACGTGGTCAGCAATTATAACATTCGCTCTATGGATTTAACCTTACTTCTCCTGAATAAGCTAAATCAGGCCTAAGGCCTAACCAAAGTTGACTCACGTCATAGATTCAAACTTGCTCAATGCTTCATTCAGGCTATTGTCACAAAACCCTCCTATCTTGATTACTTCATTTATAAAATATGTGGCAAAATAAAGCACCTACCGAATTTCAAAGGATTTGTTCAGAGGCTCCCCAAGTAAAACAGTCAACCTCAAAATGCCAAGCCCAACCGACAGGCGGTTTCCACTTAACTTTGTTCGAGAAAATGAATAGTATGAATAAAAAAACAATTTTTTTCATTAGCGCACTTATTGCCAGCGCCCTTTTAAGCACACTGCTGATTTCTAATGAAAACAATTTTTTATCAAAAATAAGCCAATCATTATATAATCCAACCTTAATTTCTGAGAAACCCAAAGGTGGCGACTTTATTCTAACGGCTTTTGATCGACAACACAGTTTGCAAGAGTATCAAGGTAAATTAGTACTGGTTTATTTTGGCTATACCTACTGTCCGGATATATGCCCAACCGATTTGGGTAATTTATCAATCACGTATCGAAACTTGAGCCCTGCTGAAAAAGAACAAGTACAAATTTTATTTATCAGCGTGGACCCAGAAAGGGATACCGCCGCCAGAATGCATGAATATAGCAACTACTTTGAGGCCGATATCATTGGTTTAACAGGCACTAAATCTGAAATAGCCAAAGTAGCGAAACAATACGGGGCGGTTTATGCAAAAGCGGATCAGCCAGAAAACGTGGTTAATTACGCTGTTGACCACTCAGCCTTTACTTACGTAGTGGATCAGCAAGGCCAACTTCAAACTCAGTTGCCCCATGCAGCTCCACCTAAACAGATTACTCAAGTTATTCAATCATATTTATCCGCTTCAACCGTACAAGAAGCATCAAAACAGGACTCATCACTATGAAAAAAACATTATGCGCACTGTCTTTAGGACTACTTACTTCCATCTCTAGCTTTCACGTTTTAGCCAATCAAGCAGGCGACATTAGCGTAAGCGATCCTTTTGCTCGTGAAGTGCCTCCAGGAGCACCTGCCAGCGCCAGCTATATGATGCTAAAAAACAGCAGCGATAAAGCGATTAAACTGGTAGAAGTCAGCTCTAATGCCGCCAAAACCGTTGAACTTCATACCCATACAAATGACAAAGGTGTCATGCGCATGCGTCAAGTTTCCTTTTTAGAAGTGCCAGCAAAAGGCCAAAAAGTCTTGAAACCAGGTGGGGATCACATTATGTTAATCAATCCACCTAAACCGTTTAAAGAAGGTCAAACGGTTACCTTAACGCTAAAATTTGAAGACGGCAGCACTAAGCAAGTGGATATGCCCGTTAAATCTTTGATAAAGAAAATGAGTGACATGAATCATGATATGCATAAACACCACTAACCGAGTAATTTCTATGAATAAAGTAATCTTACCGTTCGGACTCATTATCGGAGCCTTTACAGCGGCTCCAGTCATGGCTGAAAATAAATTCTTAGACCGTACCGAAGCCATTGCTAAAGTAGATACCATGCAGCTCTGTGTTGATTACTCAACCTTAAAAACAGATGCCGAACGTAAAAGCTATATTAAAGAGTTAGATTTGCGCTCTCAGTTAAGCGTTAAAGATCACGAGTTAATTGACAAACACCAAGTTGAAAACAGCATGAGTATGTGCGGTATGTATATGTCACGCGGTAAACCCATCAGTGAAAAATCGCGTCAAATTCGTCCATTTACGTTTAAAACCGTTCATGTATACCCTGATATGTACTACGTTTCTCAATCTGGCATGATAGTGCAAACTCTTGAGCGTAAAGAAGGCGTTATGCCGCCAAAGCTCGTGCATGAAGCACCTAAGGTTCAAGCACCACCAGTGGCCCCTAAATAATGCCCTAATAATGATTAGGTCCATTTAGGCAAGATCGCATTAAGGCTATAACAACCTAGAGTTTTTTTTGCAGTTTGCCCAAAGCAAGCCCTTGCTATTTGACGCAGTACGCTCGCTCTTTTAACCAGATAAAATCGATTTCACTTTGTCTGGTTTTTCCCTATTTACGCCTTTACACCTATACAATCACGCGCCAATTGATTAAAATCAGCCGCGTTAAAAAAATAAATATAATGAGGGTCTAAAAATGACACAAGATGAACTAAAACAAAAAGTAGCACAAGCCGCCATTGAATACGTTGTACCAGACACCATTATTGGTGTTGGAACGGGTTCTACCGCTAACTTTTTCATTGATGAGCTAGCTAAAATCAAAGGTTCTATCGAAGGTGCAGTGGCCAGTTCTGAAGCAACGGCTGAACGTTTAAGAGGCCACGGAATTCCTGTTCTAGACCTAAACTCCGTAGCTGAAATGTCCGTTTACATTGATGGCGCAGATGAAGCCGATGCCGGTCTAAACCTAATCAAAGGTGGCGGTGGCGCCCTAACGCGCGAAAAAATCGTGTTAGCCGTAGCCGATAAGTTTATCTGTATTGCAGATGACAGTAAAAAAGTAGCGGTTTTAGGTAAGTTCCCACTTCCTATCGAAGTTATTCCAATGGCGCGTAGTTATGTGGCACGTGAAATTGTCAAACGCTTTGGCGGTGAACCGGTATTACGTGATGGTTTCACAACCGACAACGGTAACATTATTTTAGACGTGCATGGCTTAGAGATCACCGATCCGGTTGGCATGGAAAACGAACTAAACAGCATTGTCGGCGTCGTGACTAACGGACTGTTTGCGGCACGCCCTGCTGATATTTTCCTATGTGGAACGGCTAATGGTGTTGAAACACTTACCGCTAAGTAATTAACGAGTCTTCTCATTTAATTACCTCAGTCAAAAAAGGGCCATTCAATATGGCCCTTTTTTGTGTTTAGAAGCAATATTTAACGCCCCCTTTTCCCCCTATTTTAGAGTGAACTTATTATGAAAAATATTTTTGGATTTTTAGTGGTCGGTCTACTCGGTACGCTACTCTATCTAACCGTTTTTTCAGATGGTTTAGGCAAGGGTCCTGACATTGCCGTCAAAAACAATCAAGGAGAAACCTTTAACTTAAGCAAGCCGATGAAACCTGTTTTAGTCAGTTTTTGGGCTACTTCTTGTCCCGGTTGTATTAAAGAGATGCCTGATTTAGCCAAAATGAAACACGCCTTGGGCGATCGTTTTGAAATCGTCGCGGTATCCATGGATTACGACCCTGCGGACCAAGTCACCAAATTTATTAAGGCCAATAACTATCCTTTTATTTATGTCATGGACACCGACGGTAACATTGCCAAAGCATTTGGTGATGTGTTACTCACCCCCACTAACTTTTTAATTGCACCTAATGGCAAAATTGTCTATCACATTGTGGGTGAAGTGCATTTTGATAAGGTGGCAGAGCGCATTAAACAATTAAGCCCGCAACTTTAAACAGTAGGGTAATACACCAATAAACAGACTCTTTTAATAACGCTTTTTTAAAGCGTTATTTCTCCCCCTAAAATACCGCATATTTATACAAGTAGATTGACCATGCCTAAGACCTCTTTAAAAACCCCGCTAAAAGGGTTATATGTCATTACCGATCCAAGCCTTTCTAATCCTAAAAATATAGTTGAGCATGTCACGGCTGCACTAGAAGGCGGGGCTAAAATCGTCCAGTTTAGAGATAAAACCAGTGACTTCGCGACACAAGTCATTATGGCCAAGCAACTTAAAGCACTGTGCGATCAGTATCAGGCTTGGTTGATTGTTAATGACAGCATCGAGCTCGCCCAACAAAGCCAAGCACACGGTATTCATATTGGTAAAAACGACAGTGACTTACAATCCGCTCGTGACGTTTTAGGTCAAGAAGCCATTATCGGAGTAAGTTGTTATAACGATTTAGCCTTAGCCTTAAAAATGCAGAGCTTAGGCGCTAATTATGTCGCCTTTGGCCGCTTTTTTTCTTCCTCGACCAAACCCAATGCTCCACAGGCCGATCTGCAAACGTTAATAAACGCCAAAGAATCATTGTCTATTCCAGTGGTCGCGATAGGCGGCATCGATGCCAGCAACGCCCATCAACTCCTTGCAACAGGCGTAGATTCACTAGCGGTTATTCAAGGGGTGTTTGCCCAAGACGATATCCAAGCCGCTGCTCTGCAAATAAGCCAACAATTCAAATCGTAAAACCGCTTAAAACGCCCCTTAAAACACACTAGGTAATTTACCTATATTTCTTTAAGAATCACGGTATAATTCGGCTCATTAAATTTAAAAAACACGGTTAACCCTAGTTAAAAGGAAATCTCATGAGCAAATCACACGACCTATTTGAAGCGGCACAACAACACATCCCCGGTGGCGTAAACTCACCTGTTAGAGCTTTTAAAGGTGTCGGTGGTGATCCCGTCTTTTTTAAATCCGCCAAAGGGGCTTACCTAGTTGATGCGGATGATAAACAGTACATTGATTATGTAGCATCATGGGGACCAGCCATTTTAGGCCACGCCCATCCAGAAGTGGTTAAAGCCGTTCAAGAACAAGCCACTCAAGGTTTAAGTTTTGGTGCCCCAACCGCCATTGAAACTGAGATGGCTGATTTAGTCTGTGAACTGATTCCATCTATGGAAATGGTTCGCATGGTCAGCTCAGGAACCGAAGCCACCATGACCGCTATCCGTTTAGCACGTGGTTACACAGGGCGCGATAAAATCGTTAAATTTGAAGGTTGTTATCACGGGCATTCAGATTCTTTACTCGTTAAAGCAGGCTCAGGGGCTTTAACCTTAGGTGAGCCTTCTTCACCCGGTGTACCCGCGGCTTTAGCAGAATTGACACTTACCCTAACGCATAACAATGCAGAAGAAGTGAAAGAAGTCTTCGCTAAAATCGGTAAAGAGATTGCCTGCATTATTGTTGAGCCGATTGCGGGTAATATGAATTGCATTCCACCAGAAGAAGGTTTTTTAGAAACCTTACGTCAAGTCTGTGATGAAAACGGAACGGTGCTTATCTTTGATGAAGTCATGTGTGGTTTCCGTGCAGGATTACAAGGTGCCCAAGGCCTGTATAACATTACCCCTGACCTAACCACTTTTGGTAAAGTCATCGGTGGTGGTATGCCCGTTGGAGCCTTTGGTGGTAAGCGTGAAATTATGCAAAAAATTGCACCATTAGGCCCTGTTTACCAAGCGGGTACTCTTTCAGGTAACCCTATCGCCATGGCGGCAGGCTTAAAAACATTAAACCTAATTAAAGAGCCTGGGTTCTTTGAAAACTTAGACAGCAAAGCCAAGCGACTGACGGCTGGTATGCAGGCCGCAGCCGATGAACTGAATATTCCATTTACAACGAACAAAGTTGGTGGAATGTTTGGTTTCTTCTTCTCTGAAGAAAAAAACATCAGCCGTTTTGCTCAAGTTGCAAAAGGCAATATGGAACGTTTCCAAGCCTTCTATCACGGCATGTTAGACGAAGGTGTTTACCTAGCCCCTTCAGCCTATGAAGCTGGGTTTGTTTCTTCACAACACACCGATGCCGATATCGACAACACCATTGCCGCGGCGAAGCGTGTCATGGCCAAACTATAAGCAAGCTTTTTCATTAAGCTTTCGCTATAAAAAAGGGCTTCAATGCCCTTTTTTTATCGTTGCAAATAAAGTCGCCAATCACATTAAATCGCTGTTGATCTAAACACAACACACAAGGACACGCCATGCTCGTTACCCATTCAGGACGTTTTCACGCCGACGAAATTTTTGCCATATCCATGATACAGATGATTCAAAATCCAGAGGTTGTCCGTTCAAGAGATCAAGAAATTATCCAACAAGCCGATATCGTCCTCGATGTAGGTGGAGTCTATGATCCAGACACCTTACGTTTTGACCACCATCAAAACAGTTTTACCGAAACCAGAAGCGACGGCACCCCTTACGCCACGGCAGGGCTTGTTTGGCGTCATTTTGGCGCTGACATCCTTGCGGCTAAAGGTCTACAAGGTGACTACGAAATTAACTTCGCTTTACAGTGGGTAGATCAAAAGATCATTAGTGACATCGATGCCGTAGACAACGGCCTTTTTACTGAAGATCCGCGCCCTTCAGTCTCGATGCTTATTGGCATGATGAACGCCTCCTCTACCGATGAAGTTGAACAGCAAGCGGCCGCTTTTCAACAGGCCATTGAATTTACCACGGGGATTTTAAATAACTTTATTAAAGCGGCTATCAAAGAAGCTGAAGTGGTTGTCGAGTTGGAAGCCTGTGCTAAAAACGTCATTGAAGGCATTTTGACATTAGAGAAAGCCCTGCCGTTTAAAGACTTTCTACGCTCACATCCCGAAATTAAACGGGTGGTTTACCCAAAAGGCAATGAAGGCTTTGGCGTATTCTGTAATGGTAAAGAAAACCACCTGCCTGAACGTTTTAGAGGCTTAAGAAGTGACGAACTCAATGTAGTAACAGGCTTAACCGACACGGTTTTTTGCCATAAATCGGGCTTTATGTCAGTTTGTCTTAGCTTAGAGAGCGCCCTTTTTATGGCTAACAGTCAGTAATCGTAAATTTGAGATAAAAAAGCCTAATTTTCAATACACTTATGTGCATGAAAATCAGGCTTTTTTTGCTAGAACGACTCACAGTGTATGAGAGCCAGAAACAATGTGTTAGTCAGGCCAAACGCGACTTGATTCTACAAACGAACTTGTGTCTGCTGGTTTTGCAGCCGGTTTAGCTGGGGCTTTCTTAGCCGTTGTTTTTGCCTTAGTAGCAGGCTTCTTATTATCTACGGCAGTCTCTTCCGTAGAATTTTGCTGCCCTTTGGCGCGACGTAAATTTTGGGCTAGTTTTGAACCCGTTTTAGAATTACTCATAATACCTCCTTAATAATATCATCAATCTCGCTTGCGGCTGCTTCACCACGCTTACCCATACAATACACACTGGCACCTTCTACAGCCGCATTACGGTATATGGCTCGGCGACGCATACCCTCTTTCAGTGCAGGAATATCAAACTCTTCCAATGCTTGCTGCATGGCTTTAGACAAAGCACTTCGCGGCTCAAGCTGGTTTACCACAATATAAGGCTTAAGCTTACGGTTCTGCATTTTAACCTGCTCAATGGCATCCGCCAAACGAATACTGGCCCATAAATCAACAGGAGAAGGCAATACAGGAATCAGAATCGCATCAGACACTTTCATGGCCAGTTTCATCGTTTCCGTTTCTAATGTAGGAGGACAATCAATCACCACAAAATCATAATCCTGACTAAAACGCTCCGCTTCACGCGCTAAATTGCCACCAATCGCAATAACCGACACAGGGAATGGTCTATGATCTGGAGCCAAACTGCTCCACTGCCCAGCCGAACCTTGAGGGTCCGCATCAATCACCAAAACTCTACCACGCTTTGCCAAGCCTGCTGCAAAGTTCATGCTTAAAGTGGTTTTACCCGTACCGCCTTTCTGATTCGCTATAGAAAAAACTCGTGCTGACATAGAGGGTTCCATACTTAAATTGAATTCATCCTAAAAGTTTAAACCTAGAACTTCATTCAAATGGTAAATAATAAAAATTTCTTAGCCTATTATACATTGCCATTTTTCATCACAATTCATAATTGTGAATTTATTGTCATTTTTTACCACAAATCAAGCTTTACGCCCTTTTTCTTGAACAGAACACTCTTCATCCTTGCCTATTTAAGGAAGTGCTTAACCAAAAAAGCAAGCAAAAGCATCCTCGGCCACCACCGTCAAAAAATCTTCGAACCGTTTAACCTCAGGACAAGGTTCATAACCATGCCATTTTAAATCCTGACGCATCCAATAAATTTTCCAAATCTTCTTCGTTTTCACAAAGGTCGCTTTAGCAATTTCTGTTTCCAAAATCTCGTTCGGATTCTGCCAGTGCGGACGAATCTCAAATAACTCGACACTTTGATTCTCGATACGATAACCTAAATCCAACTGATTACGAATGTTCTCTGGTGGACGACGCTTTGCCATAAAGACGTTTTCAATTGCCTTTTCAATACGTTTTATCTCTAATTCATTAAATGCCATTCTTTATCCCTTCTTGTTTACTACTCACTCGCAAAACCAATCATTCTAAATTCAGGTGCCCAATCAATCACTATCTGTTCATCTAAGCGGCCTGCGCGTAGTTCTAAACCCTATTGACGATTTCTCGAATCATCGCCGAGTTCTGCGCTTCTGATGCACTGGTACTTAACATTTATATTCTCATTCTCCTTTTACTGTTTATACGCACTAGCGTATATGTTGGATTTAATACGCTTAAGCGTATAAATTTGGTTAAAACCACTTGGCTTTGATGACCTTATAGATAAGATCACTTTTAAATCTTTAGCTGAAACCTTTATTCAGCAGCTTGATATTGTTATCAATAACGAACTTTAGTTTAGGAAACGATTCAAAAGATTGTGGATTCTGCTCAATCGCTTTAATCAGTTTTTTCAGCTCTTTCTCAATCAAAACAAACTTCACACCTATTGCTTCAGCAAAGCGTTCAAAGTGGCGTTTTTGCAACCAATCTAAGCGGTTTTCACCCCCCCCAATTTCATACTGAACTTGTCACTTAAATTCTCATAACACAGAGTAGACAATAGGTCATAAAAAGGGGCTAACTCACATTTTGGCGTGTATAAAAAAAGCGATATTTTTACCATGTGCATCACGATTACCAATCACACTATTAAAGAGCACCCAACGCACTAACTGCAAAATATCTACCGCTGGCCTGTGACTGTATGCACGAATCAACTAAGCACATTGCATTAAGCTTGGCCCGCCTTCCGATTCATATTTGTTTTCGGCATCTATCGCCAACGTTTGGCAAAAATCTTCTTGATGCAATCGCTCGCCCGCTTTTCGGTCATAACGTGTCACCAGTAAATGGGTATGCTCACCAACCCTTAATAAATCCACATCTGCCACATTCAAACCCACCGCTTTCGCTAATTTCATGCAGGTAAACTCATTGAACACCAAGTCATTAAAATGCAGGTTTACTAGTTTAATAATATGCGTGGTTGCAAGATCAGGTGACAATGGCAAAGCAAAACTAACGACCTGCACATTAGCGTTTTTGATAATCGGTAATTTATTCTGTGCGCCCGCCAAAGATAAACGCACCTCTGCTTTTAAAGGTTTAAACGGAGCACTACCAACTTGCTTTAACACTTCTGCTAGATCCGCTAGGTTCAAATCAACTTTCTGACTTTCATATTCTGGTAAAACGGGCCTGTCATACACAGCAATGGCACCTGCCACTTCACCGCTAATTTCCGCTAAAAGGCCAAAATCATTTTTTTTCAGACAGCCCTAGCTTTTTACACAAAGTGCCTCTTACTTCCCCTTCAGGCAAAACATTCGCAAAAAACGTTTCCGCATGATCAAAACGTTGATTCACTAAAGGCAAACTAATCGAAAGTGCAAAGGCGTTTTCAGAATCTAACCAAGCCTGATCATAGGTAAACTGTATTTGTCTGGCAGCCAACTTAACCAACTGCCCAACCATTGACGTTTGATAAAAAACATATAAGGTTTCATCACCACCATTACCTACCTATTCATTCATTTATCTAAATCTCTATTCGACAGCATTAATTGCAAACCCAAAGCCTGCAAAACGGCCATCACAGAATCCAACTGAACACTCGGTTTACCGTTTTCCAGTTCAGACACAAAACGCACACCCACATTGGCAATGGCCGCTAAATCCTGCTGTGTTAAACCATCCGCCTTACGTTTTTCACGAATCTTTAGCCCAAGCTGCTGAGTCTCGTGCAAGCCAACAATATTACCGTTCGGGTTGTTTTTTTTTCATTATCCATCTCAAAAACCTAAAATAATCCCTTTCGGGAATAACAACCTATTTACAATGATAATCAATATGAATATTACCGAACGGGAATTTACTATGCAAAGTGACCAGGCCTGGTCACTTTACGATTGGTTTTAATAATGACTTACTTAGCAGAAGGCAAAAGTTCAGCGCGTTGTTCATCGATTAAATTAAATTCGTCGCTGATCTATTGAACCACATCAGCCCTGCTAACCACTTCGCCTAAAGACAGGGCTTTTAACACGGGAAGCATTACACACTTTGGAAATCAGGGATAGACATTACAACCCTCTTTCTTTGATCACTTGAGCCACTTTAATTGCCTTACGAAATTCTGTGGCGTAACTAGGATTACGGCCAATCGCTTCAGAAAACACAATTGGATCAATATCTTTAATTTGATCAGCGTATTTGATGACTAAATACATGTTTACAGCGTCTTTGTTTTTTTCTAATGCAGCTTTAGCTACCTCATTTCGAATAAAATTTAATAATTCATCCTTTCCCATTTCAAACCCTTTATTAGAATAATTTTTATGTAATTCCCACCTGAGCATATTCATAACTATTGAATAAATATTGAAAATAAATGTCTTTAACAATAGTAATAAATAAACAAAACCAGAACCAACAATTACATACCCAAGCTTTATAAGAAATGACTTTATTTCATAGTTATATGGCAAGATAGCTAAAGTGTTATCTAAAAAACCGCCATCTTGGGCAAATAATAGAACAAACAAAAAAACTGCCGAAAAAACTATGTAGGCGATGAAAACCCTCATAAATGCAAAAAAGTTGTACTTTAAAATTGGCAATCCTGTGGCAGGATGCTGATGATTCATCATATTAAGCATCATTTCTGGCTTAGATAACGTTGAAAAAATAGTAAATCCAGCAATCAAAAAACCAAGAGTTGATATAGAGAAGGTGAATCCAATACTACTCCACAACCTTAAGTCGTTAAGTATTACATTTACGTCACTTTCTAATAAAAAAGCATTTAGCGCTAACAT
>Ga0316204_10002528_pt1 | contig 40899 bp, 42 predicted proteins | sample 6monrhotite_MG_2_FD_205661 | JGI IMG/M metagenome (GOLD analysis project Ga0316204, IMG submission 205661) | Microbial mat bacterial communities from mineral coupon in-situ incubated in ocean water Damariscotta River, Maine, United States -... | ecosystem: Environmental > Aquatic > Marine >...
CATGTCGAGCCAATCGTAGCGGCTTCGATCGCGAATCGCGATCCCGGACCATCAACTACGCGACGCGTGGTTGCCGCCCTGCGTGGTTGCCGCCCTGCCGCGACGGACTTTCACCACGGGCTGCTAGGGATTGCGGGGGCCGGGGACTGCTCCGGAAGGGCGTCCACACTCTCCAGGTTCTCTTCGCCAAAGGTGCCTGCACACGATGCACTCAGCATGCAGATCAGCGCCCCCTGAATCCTCCTCGCCACGGTGTGGTTGGACGCGCAAACGCCCCTGAATGTTCCCTTGTCCGGTCACCCGAGCCCGCTTTGGCGACTGGCTCGGTGTGCGGTTCGGCCGTCCGGGTGACTGTGAGCTCCGGACATCGGACCTGGGCGAGCAACATTTCGGCCTCATCGGCAGGAGCCAAAAGAACAGCCACCCGGCTCCGCCGTCGTCAGCTTGCCGCGGTTCACTTGAGTTTTTTCAGCGTGTCATTCCGAAGTGCATCGAAAGACAGCCCTCCATAGTTCTGTAGTTTCCAGACAAGCTGACTAGCGAGCGACCTCGCGATAGCCCTGCGTGCTAGCGAGGAATGCCTCGAGGTCTGGCCATCGTTCGGTCAACGCGCGAGCTTCTTCGGCGATGTCTGGTCCGGCGGCTTCGAGCTTGCGACGGGATTCGTCGGCTCGTCCCGCATGGTGAAGCGCAAAGGCCCACAGCAGGACGAGTCGTCGGAGCCTGCGTGCTGGCAACACGCCCTCGGCCTCGAGCCAGCGTCCCTCGAGGAGTGCGTCGACGTCGGAGTATCGCTCTTGGCGGAGAAGCACGAGAACCCGGGGGCTGATCAGCGACGCTCGCTGCGGTGGCGGAACGTCGGACTCATACTCATCGAGGAAGTGCCCAGCCTCTTCAGGGGCGGCTTCGTGCGACAGCCAGAGCACAGTGGAGACGAGGCCGACGAAGCTCCCCCACGACGCGGTGAGTGAGCGTCTCAAGTCACTCTCGGCAAGGAGGGCACGCAGAAGCGCGTGTGCCTGCTCGGCCCGCCCCAGTTCGACCAGCGCCGTGGCAACGTTGGATTGGAAGACGCGTCCATAGCTCTCGAGTCGTGCGGCTTTGGCCTGGGCAACGCACGATTCGAACTCTCGCAGGGATTCTTCGGCCCGACCTTGATTGAGCAGCGCGACGCCGTGTTGGTTGAGCAGCGCGAGCCGCCGAGCCGCCACGATCATGCGGACGTACACCGCGATGAGCGCGACGACAAAAACCGTGAACACCATCAAAAGGACGAGCGGGGAATCCATCCCCAGGCTACGCGCCAAGACGAGGCTAAGCACGATGACGGCGGCTAGGAGAAACGCCAAGGCTATCAACTTCGCGCGACGTGACATGGGTGTGGATGAGACGGACGGGCCACGTCTGAGTTGCATGAGCTCGGCGGTCACGAGCCCGTTTCCGCGGAGTCGCAGCACGTGCGCGGAGTCACTTCTCCTGCCGCGACCCGACGCCGCAGCAGTCAAGCAAGCGAGTGCGGGAACTCCGAGGGCGGGTCGCAAGAGCCGCCACCACTGCAAGAAGCACGGGACCGAACGCTCCGTCGAACGCCTCTCGACCCGCCTCGCTCGGCGTCGGCTCTGAGACGATGCCGATGCCTGGGACTGGCAGCTCTCGGACCCGGCGTTCGTGCGAAAGGTGAAGCCCGACGCACGAAGACGACTCTCGTTGGTTGCCGGAGCCTGGATTCGCCTCGCCCCATATCGGGACCGGGGCGAATCACTCCGTGAAGTCAGTTCCGGCCAGGGGCGTGTAGGCGGCGTTGCCCGTCTCGTAGTTCGTCTCGTCGGCGATCAGGGGAAGGTACGCGGGAAATGAGCCTTCGCCGGTCCTCGCACCCGTGTAGCGCAGGTTGTCCGCATCGAAGGTCGTGATCGTCCCCGCCGCCTCGCTCAGCGCGGTGGGGATCATCGAGCTCTGTCCGTCGAGGGCGTTGGCGTCGTCCGTCCAGACGGAGGGGGAGGAAAACGCGACACCCGCAATGAAGGTCGGGGCGTCGTCCGAGCCGATGTAGACGAACAGGTTGTCGCCGTTGCCCGCGATTCCCCAGTTGCCTGTGTCGTCGTTGGCGATCGTCCCGATATCGGGTGTGACGGACAACGTCGAGGGGCCCGAGACACCAACCTCGAAGACCGTGCCGGCGGCGAGGTCGTCGGAGAGCACGAGGCTGCCGGTGCCTTCGGGGGTCTCGAACGCTCCACTCGTTTCGTTCCACGCGCGCTCGGTGAACCGCAGCTCGGTGCCCGCGGGAACGTCCGTGAGCGCCACCAAGGCAAAGCCCTCGGGAAGGTCGGAGTTCACGCCGATGAACTGCAGCGCTCCGGGTCCCAGCTCAACCACCTCGCCGGTGCTGTCTGAGCCTCCGGTGCTGTCCGAGTTCCCGGTGCTGTCCGAGTTCCCGGTGCCTTCCGTGCTCTCGGTGCCGCCCGTGCTCCCGGAGCCGCCCGTGCTCCCCGTACCGCTCGTCACCGAGGTTGCGTCCGTGGTCCCGGTACCCGCGGTGTCCGTCACGCTGACGGCTGTGGCCACGGTCACTCCAACTGTCGTCGCCGGCTGGCTGGTTCCGCTGGATCCGCTCGTCCCCGAGGTCCCCTCACTCGCGCCGGACCCGTCCGAAGAACCGCAGGCGCTCAGTCCCGCCAGCAGCATCCACATCGTGAACCCCGATCTGATTCGCATGGGCCGACTATCGCAGATGGAACGCGCGGCTGCAGTCGCGCTTGTGCTGCACGATGCTGGGGCGGCGCCGAGAACAGCAGGAGTTGTCCGAGAGGAGGAGGCCTGACGTTGTATCCGCCGGCGATCTCCCCGGCCAAGGTGCTGCGGCGATTCCAACACCGTGTTGCTGGGCTGGACGCCATGGCCGACCAGCTGCGCGCGAACGCGGATGCGTCCGAGGAGACGGAGGTTGAGGAGACACTCGATCGCTTCTCGCCGTCGCGGATGAGCTGCGGGCGATGCTCCCGGAGTGAGGCGTTGGCTCTAGGTGTGCGCCGCAGCCGACTCGCGCACGCTCGGGTGGAGGATCCTGCGGTTCGTGCCGACGCCGGCTGCATCGCAGGCCTGGGTGATGCCCATGAAGGACCCTCCGCCGTTTCGAAGGGTGTCTGCCTTCGCGTGGCTTCGATCACGGGCCTTGCCGCGAAGCCTCTGGCGAGCCTCCACTTCTGAGGTGCGCGGTATTTGCTGGCACGACATCGCTGAGACGCGACTGTGCCGAGCTAGCGTTACTGCATGCGTGACCTTCGAGTGCCTTCGGTCCTCAACACCACGTTGCTGGGCCTGTTGACCGTCGGCGGGCTGAGCTCCTGTGGCGACGACGGCACTGCCGGCGCGGCTACGACTGGCGACGCGGCCACCGAGACCGCGCAGCCGTCGGGCACAGAGTCGTCCGGGGGAACAACCCCGAACACATCGGGCGACACCGAGGCGGGGAGCGGGGGCACAACCGATGCGATCTGCGGCAACGGAGTGGTCGAGCAAGACGAAGACTGCGATGACGCGGGCGAGTCGGCTCGCTGCGACGACGACTGCACCACCGCCACATGCGGCGACGGCGTTGTGAACAACATGGCCGGCGAGGTCTGCGACGGCAGCGGAGCCGGTACGCCGGGCGAAACCGCGGTATGCGACGCCGACTGCACGCCTGCAGACTGCGGCGATGGTGTCGTCAACGCAGCAGCCGGCGAAGACTGCGACGACGCGGGGCAAACCGCGGCGTGCGATGTCGACTGCACCGCGCCGATGTGTGGCGACGGCTTGATCAACCCGCTGGCGGGCGAAGATTGCGATGCTACCGAGCAGACGGCGCTGTGCGACGTCGACTGCACCGCGCCGATGTGTGGCGACGGCTTGGTCAACCCGCTGGCAGGCGAAGACTGCGATGTTACCGAGCAGACGGCGCTGTGTGAGGTCGACTGCACCGCGCCCATGTGTGGCGATGGCCTCATCAACTCGCTCGCGGGCGAAGACTGCGATGTCACGGCCGAGACGGAGCTTTGTGACGCCGACTGTACCGCGCCCATGTGCGGCGACGGCGTTCCCAATATGGCGGCGGGTGAGACCTGCGACGATGCTGGCGACTCGATGAACTGCGATGCCGACTGCACTGCTGTCGAGTGTGGGGATGGCGTCACCAATGCGGTTGCCGGAGAAACCTGCGAGGGGCCCGGCGTCCCCGACGACCCGTGCGTAGATTGTCGCGTGCAAGCGTGCGATCCGGACCCACTCGCCATTGCCTTGGCGGCCTGCGGTCTGCACTGGTCCACGTGCACCGCTGTCGACGGCGGGGTGGTCGGCTTCGACCCGCCAAGTTCGGCCGGATCGAACTGCGGCCCACCGACCAACCCCTGGCGCTTCTACTGCACGGTCGACAACGCCGACGGGACGAACCATAACTGCGCGCCTTGCCTTGCGGGCGAGATCATCGGTCCTCATGACCCCTGCAATTGCAACGCGGTAGCGCCGGTGCTGGGAAGCTTCTGCGCCCCCTGAGGTGGCTCGCCGGTGGCGCTACGTGCCCGGAGTTGCGTCCCCGGAAGGCGACGTGGCGCCGGTTCTGGCCGCGCCGTGTGCCAACTCGGCTTTCGCTTCTTCGCCCTGGTTGGACCGGCGCGTGGCGGCGGTCGATGAGCCCATCGCCGACCAACGATCGCAACGGCTTCACCGACTGCGAAGAAGTATCGACGGCGGCCTACAGGATCAGTCCGCCGTCGGAAGCACCGGGCTTACCCCACGAGGTGACCTCGGTGAGGCCGAGCTTGTGGATGAACGACAGCAGCAGTTGCTGGTGGTTCGGGGTCCCCTCGAGCTGGGCGTAGTAGCCTGTTTCGAGGCTCCCTCCGCCTCTCCCCGCGACGATGAAGGGCATGTCGTTGGTCGAGTGCGCACCGCCGTCGGCGACGTCCGATGCATACCAAGCGATCGAGTTGTCCAGGAGAGTCCCGTCCTCCTCCTCGACCTCTTTGAGCTTGCCGACGAGATAGGCGAACTGGTCGAAGTTCCAGCGGTCGATGATACGTAGTTTCTCGATGTGGTTCTCGACGTTGCGCTGCAGGCCGTGGGTCGTGCTGTGGTGGCCGCTGTCGATCGTCTCGAGACTTCCGTTGTTGTCCCACTGCAGCCACGTCATCGGGGCACCGCACGACCCACCGAGCGACAAAGAAATGGTCGCGACACGCGTGAAGTCGAGCTCGAGCGCCAGCACCATCAGGTCGATGTGCAGCTTGAGGATCGTCGGGTAGTTGGCGTCGGTGTTGTCCACCGGCTTGCCCGTCATCACATCGCGCACGTCTTCGCAGTTGGCCGAGGTCACCGGGTCACCGATGCTGTCGAGCACTTGCTCGATGGATCGGATGCTCTCGGCCATCCGCTCGAGCTTCTGCGACTGTGCCTGCCCCATGCCGCACCGAGCCTGCATCACCGAGGTGCGCTCGCTGACGACGTCGAGCACGCTCATTCGGCGATCCCGGGCTGCGAGGAGTTCGGGGGATGGGCCCCCCCCCTGGCAGTCTCCGACCAGAGGCGCGAACAGGGAGTTGTAGATGTCGAAGGGGTTCTGCAGGTACTCGTTCTCGACGCCGTTTTCGTCGAACGAGATGTACATCGAGGGCCGGGTGCACTGCAGGCGCGTGCCCATCAGCAGTGATTCGAAGGGCTGCCCGGCAGAGAGTTGCTTGCCGAGATAGTTGTCCAGCGACTCGCCGTCGGCGTAGGGGCTGCTCTCGGCCCGCTGGTCACGACCGGTGAGAATCGAGCAAGAACCCTCGTTGTGGCTGTCGTTGCCACCGCGGTTCATCCGAATGCCGCGGGGAATGATGATGTCGTCGAGGTGTGGCGCCAGGCCTTCGAGGGACGTGCCGGTGACGTCGTAGCTGCTCGAGGCTGCGGTGCCCGGGTTGCCCGTCGGCCAGAAGAATGGCTGGTGTACGCCACTCGAGGAGAAGAACGTGATGAAACGGCGCGGCGAGATGTTCCCGCCCGCGTGGGTGGGCTGCGCCGAGCGGACGATTGGCCACACCAAGAGCGCGGCGGGTCCAAAGCGCAGCAGCAGGTCACGGCGTGATACAGGCATCGTCATTCTCCTTGGCGCGGGTACGGAAGGCGGCGGAAATCACGAGATCGCGAAAGAGCGCTCGAATGTCTGGAGTCTCGCGGAAGGTCTCGCTGAGACGGGCGATGTCATCGTCGTCCGCCGAGTCCTCGCGTCGCCCTTGGGTGTAGCGAACGCCCTGCTTGACCAGGCAGTCGTAGATCTCAGGCCGGTCCGCAAGGGTGTCGATGAGCGCCCGAACATCACCGAACACAATCGGCTCCGGACTGGTTGCCAGGAGCACCTGACCCGAGGGGTCGATGGTCTGGTCGTTCTCCAACGTGCGGAAGCGGCCCACCCCGTCGTACTGCTCCATCGCGAAGGAGAAGGGGTGCATCGGGATGTGGCAGCTGTTGCAGGGTGCCGTTTCCTCGAGGCTCTGGAGCTTCTCGCGGGTGGTCGCGTCGTCGGGGATGCCCGCGGGCGGCGTCGGCTCGACACCGGCGGGTCTGGGCGGCAGGTCTTGGCAAAGCATCCGGTTGAGCAGCGCCTTGCCCCGATAGATCACTGCGGTTCCACCCGCGTCCGACATGGCGACCACAACTGCTGGATGGGTGAAGATGCCCCGTCGCTCGTCAGGCGGCAGCTCCACCGGCATCCCGTCCATCGCCGGCGCCTCGACACCGTACAGGCCCGCGAGACGCTCATCGACGAAGCTGACGTTCGTGGTCAGGAGCGTGTGGAAGTCCGCATCGTGCTCGTCCAACACGTACTCGAACAGCTCGAGGGTCGAAGTGTGCATCGACGCCCGCATGTCCTCGTCGAACTCCGGGAACGCGGTGGGGTTCTTCTCCATGCCGCGCAGACCGGTCAGGCCCAGCCATTGCGAAAGGAACTCAATCATGCCGCGGTTGCCCTCGGGGTCGGCCAACATCCGGTCGAGTTCGGCGGCAAACACATCACGGTCGGCCAGCGATCCATCGGCCGCCGCAGCCAGCAACTGAGCGTCGGGCGGGCCGTTCCACACCATGTACGCGAGGTACTCGGCGAGCTCGTACGATGTCATCGTGACGTCCTCGCCGTCGCCACCAAGCTGGGTGCGGAAGAATGTCTTGGGCGAGAGCAGCGCCGCGACCAAGACGCTCGCGAAGGCATCGCGTGAGCCCTGGGTGGGCTGGAGGTTCGCGTAGAGGTCGAGATAGGGTTGCGATGGCGTGGCGTCGGTTCGATGCGCCTTGAGGAGGAACGGCCCAAGGAACTCTGAGAGGCAGGCTTCGTCGAGGGCTTCCAGCCCGCATGGCAGCTGCCCGCCTATCGTGTCGATGTTCTCGCTGGCGACCGCAAAGAGGTCCTCCTCGAGGCTGGCGAAGAACACATCATCGACGCCCACCGCGTTGGCGTAGTTGATGAAGTCTTCCGTCCGCGAGGTCCATGCGATCCGCGAAAGGTCGACCTCGATACCGAGCGCCCCGGCCACGGTGCGCTCGTACTGGCTCGCCGAGAGCCGCCACACCCGGGTCGGGTCGAGTTCAGCATCCGCGGGCTCGTCGGTGTCGTCGGTGCCGCTTCCGTCGTCGGACGGGTCACCGCCACCAGACCCCGGGTTGCCGCCATCCTCCCCGGTCTCCAGCGCTGGCGCCACTTCGGCCGAGAGGCCGGAATAGCACCCGCTGCTGACCAGACAGCACGCCAAAGCGAGTCGTCTCATCCCCACGGGTGCCATGTTCCCACTCCCACCGCCTCTGTCTCAACCAATAGCGTCTCGAGCGAAGCTGGTGGGATCGACTACGCTCTGTGCCCGAATACGGCGGTCTTACGGAGGCACTGGCCGTGTCGCCGCTCGACCCCGTCGAGCATCGCGTTGCCACAGGTGGGGCAATCGCTGACGCCAGTGACCCTGGACGCCCGCTACAACGGGCGAGCACGGAGCGATCGACGCGATAGGCGCGGGCGAGCGATCCGCCGGGTGTGCAGCTCGGCGTAGAACGCCTCGGCCAAACGCTCGGCGAGCGCGGGTGCTCGTTCGCGCGGAGGTCGGGGAATGCGTCCGCAGTCGCGCGGATGCTGGGCCGGCTCTGCGCGACCACCTTCAACCCGCCGGCTCTACGACGAGCAGGCCGTTTTCGGTGCGTGCGCTGAGCTCCGTGTCTGCTGGGATCACTGTCTCGAACAAGCACAGGATCTGGCCTGTGAAGCCACGCTCGCGGAGAAAACGCTCTCTTCGCGCCCGGTCTTCGGCGGTGCGAGCCTCGAACGCGGTCCGCTGTTCGAGTCGAAGTCGGGCCGAGTCCCGAGGCACGTCGACTCCCGCGATCCGAAGTGGCGCGACGCCTTGCTCGAGGAGGAGCCAGGTCCCGATGTCCGCTTGGGATGCATCGTCTTCGCGCAATCCGATTTCGTAGGCTACGCACGGACGTCCGCTGAGTGGAGCCGTGAGGAGTTCGTCGCTGGGCAGGGCTTGCGTCGGTTTCGGGACGGAAGGCGAGGAGGGGCTCGGAAGCGCAAGCCGCCAGCGCAACGGGAGCGCCCGAACGCGAGGTGGCAAGCCAAGGCCCCGAAGGCGCACGACGAAGATGCTCATTGCGGCGAGCACGAACGGTCCGAGGACCACCCACGCGCTGTAGGGGTACCGCTGGAGAAAGCCCAGGAAGATGACGATGAGCGCCGTCATGCCGCCTCCACCGACGAGCAGCACACCTGCGCTTCGAGTGGCCCATCCGCGCCAGCGGCTCAGGGCGTCGCCGCGCGAGGCACGGGAGGATGCGTCGTCGTCGGCGAGAACTTGCATCGAGTAGTCGCCGCGAAGATCCAGCCACCCGTCCTCCCCGCAGGCGGAGCACGCCCCGGAAGTCAGCCCGTCCTCTAGCCGACGGTAGCCAGCTTCGACCGCGGGCTCCCGAAGGTATCCGCACGACAGGCACAGCGTGGCGCACGGATGCGAGGCCTGACCTAGCTCGGACTTGCCGACCTGCCGAAGTCGCGGTGACACCCGCGGCCGGGCCGAGGGGGAGGCGGGACCCATGGGTACCTTGAAAGCGTCTCGGGTCACACCGTCAAGAACCGGCCCTCTACGCGCGGCATTCCGCCCGCCGGACCAAACGAGTCCGATTTCGGGGGCACCGTTCGCGGCCCCCATACCGCTCGTCTCCGAGGTCCCCTCGCTCGCGCCGGACCCGTCCGAAAAACCGCAGGCGCCCAGTCCCGCCCACAGCATTCATATCGTGAACCCCGACTTGATTCGCGTGCATCCACTATCGCAGATGGCATGCGCGGCTGGAGTCGCGCCGCCACCGGGATGCCTTGCGGTCCAGAATCCGGGGTTTCGCAAATACGACAGCGCTGTCGCATTTGAAATCCGCCAATCCTGGCGCATCCTCGTCGGCGATGGCTCGCGCAGGGAAGAAGTTGGCAAGGAGACGCTCTCGCACGTCCACGCGTCCCGCGAGCGGTGACCTGGTCGCGCGCGAGCCCGTCGAGGACCGCCTGACTCGGGAGATCCTCGTACTCGACCGCGAAACGAAAACGCGGGTTGTTCGAGACGTGGTCGCGATTGGCCGGCGCTTGCTTGCGCTGCAACAACATCTGGGGTTCGGACAGTGGCTGCCTTGGCTCAGCGAACACCTCCCGTACAGCCCCCGGACGGCGCAGCGATACATCTCGATCGCGCAGTGGGCGGGCAAGTATCCGGACGACTTCGAGTTCTTCGTGCACCTGGGCCTGGGCAAGCTTCAGCACCTGTCCGCGCTCAGTCCGGCCCAGCGGGCACGGTTTCGTCGGCAACAGCGCTTCCGCATTCCCGGGACCAGCGTTCGCAAGACCCTGGCGCTCATGACTCACGACGAGCTCGGACGCGTGGTGCAGGGGATCGGCGGCCTCACTTCGGAGCGTCCCGCGGTCCCCCCGGCCAAGGTGCTCCGGCGATTCCGCCATCGCGTTGCGGGGCTGGACGCGATGGCGGACCAGCTTCGTGCGAATGCGGATGCGTTCGAGGAGACGGAGATCGAGGAGACACTGGAAGCGCTCCTCGCGGTCGCGGATGAGCTGCGAACCATGCTTCCGGAGTAAGGCGTTGGCTCGCGGGTCAGTTGGTGAAGCGGAGGATGGCCGCGCGGGCGTTGTCCTGGAACGCCACGTTGCGGAGGTCTGGGAAGAAGCTCACCTGGTCCGTCAAGGGGCGGATTGTCTTCGCCTCGTTCCCGTAGAAGACTCCCGATGCGTACCGGTCATCAAGGATGGCATCGACGTGTAGGGCGGCGTACTTCGCGGCGAGGAGCTCGGTGAGGACCGTCGAGCTCTGACCGAGCCGAAGCCGCCAGAAGTGCTCCCGGCCGCGTAGACCGGGGGTGAAAACCAGAATGTGCAGAAGGCGAGCCTTGGCTCGTCCATTCGCGTTGGTTACGGCCGCGCGGCTCGGTCCCGGAGGGCCAGATAGAGCCGAGGTTTCGCGGAGTGTGGTGCTCTGGAGCGAGCCGGTGAAGGCTTGAGACCCGAAGAGCCAGTACACAACTACCAGACTCGGCCCCCCGGTCCCTCAACCGCAGTTGCCCTCGTTTCCGCAGATCTCGCCTTGGCCTGAAGGTGTGGGGATGCACATCGTCCCGGAGGGACAGACGGGTGCATCGAGGTCGCACCATTGCGCGCACGAGCCAAATCGACAAGCGAACCCATCAGCACATTCCAGAGTCGATGGACAGTCGTCCCCTTGAGTACCCGTACCCAGGTAGTTGTTGCACCGGTAGTGGTGTTGACTATCGTTGTAGTTGCAGCGCTCTTCGCCCGGGCAGCTTCCGTCGAGAAGAGGGCTGCACTCATTGTCGGCGGCCATGCATCTGTTGTCGTTCGAGCAGGCGAGGCCTGAACCACACACGAGTTCGACGAAAACGGAGGCTTGGACCGCGTTCCCGGCTTGGTCGAAGAACTCCGCGACCAGCTCAGCTTCCAGCGGTGTGAACCCCTCCAACTCAACTACGTCCGCCACTGCGTTGAACGGTACGGAGATCTGGTACGCACCCTCTTGTGCCGCGGTGGCAAAGGCCCCGTAGGTACCGGAGCCATCCGCGTGCAGAAGCTGTCCTCCGATCAGATCGTCGATTCCGTCGGGGTCGGTGACGATCGCGGTCACGATCAACGTCTCTGAGGTGCTAATTTCAGTCGAACTCGTCGAAAGGCTCACGATGTTCGGAGCGTCGGGCGAGCCTGCACCGGCAGAACTCCCACTGGACCCATCGCTCGGCTCTGAAGGGCTGGAGTTCTCTCCCTCGGTCGCGCTTGACGGGTCGCCGCCTCCTCCAGTCGAAGATGGTGTCCCGGGGGGAGAGCTTGGGCCCTCGGTACCGCTGGAGTTGGAACTGGCCCCGGTGCTGCCTGACCCTGTCGGGTTCTCTGAGCCAGTGTCTTCGGTGCCGCAAGCCAACGCTACGACGGCAAGGAGTGAAAGGGTGAGACGATTTCCGGTTGAAGACGCGCTCATTGTCACTGGCCCAAATGCACACGTCGTGCCAGGGCTGGGCGAAGCGGAGACGCCCGGAAGGGGCTTCTGCCTCTCGGATTGGGTGCCTCGACTCCGGCGAGCTTCCCAAATTGGGAGGGCGACGGCCCAAGGAGACGACCGAGAACTCCGTCGCCGCGGCAGGTGCCGAGCCACTGGCGTTTGAGATCGAGAAGGCTGAAGACTCGATCGCGCTGTCCGTTCCCTCGAGCCTCAGCTGCAGATCGCAGGGTCTACGTCCACGCCGACCGGGCAGTGATCCGAGCCCATCACTCGCGGATAGATCATCGCGTTCCTCACGAAGCGCATCGCTGCGGGGGAGGCGAGCACGTAGTCGATACGCCAGCCGATGTTGCGCGCCCGCACGTCCCCGCGCGTGCTCCACCACGTGTAGTGGCCGGGGCCTGGCTCGAAGGCGCGAAAGGTGTCGACCCAACCGGCGTCGATCCATCGCGCAAGTTCGGCGACCTCCTCGGGCAGCCAGCCCGAAGTGTGCTTGTTCCCCTTGGGTCGCGCCAGATCGATCGGCGCCCGTGCCGTGTTGAAGTCGCCCACTACGAATACGCGTTGGCCAGCCTTTCGGCGCCGCTGCACCGCATCGAAGACGTAGCGGTAGAAGTCGAGCTTGTAGGGGACGCGATCGTTGCTGCGGTCCGTTCCGTTGCCGTTGGGGAAATAGACATTGGCGATCGCCAGCCGTCCCCACCGGGCGATGATCACCCGACCTTCACAATCGAAGCGCGGCTCGCCCAATGGGCCCACGACTTCATCGGGCTCAGCCCTGGACCAGATCCCCACGCCGCTGTACCCCGGGCGCTCTGCATCGACGTAGCGCGCGACGAACCCCCGCGGGTGGTGCAGCGCGCGGGTCATCTGGTCGACGCGCGCCCGTACTTCTTGAATGGCGAAGATGTCCGGCGACAATCCCCGCAGCTTTCGGCGCAGCCCCTTGCGCGCCGCCGCCCGCAACCCTCCCACGTTCCACGAGATGATCCGAAGCGGGTCGGTCACGGTGACGCATTGTAGCGGACCGCTCAGCGGACTGGACTGCGGTATGAACCTCGACCTCCACCGAACCACCACCCCGCCCCCTCGCGGCGTCCTCGACAGGACGCCGAGGAGACTTCCCAGTGACCGGGCTCGACGCTCCCGCAAGGTTGCGAGAGGCGTGTTGAGAGGTGACATTCAGAGCGTACCCACGAGCCGGCACCGTGTGGCAGCCCCTTAGCTGTTCGTGTCGAAGTCAAAGTCGAGGCCGACGCGAACATCGGGCGGGATCTACAGCGTTGCAACCTCGAACGCTGCCCGCATCGCCTCGGGAATCTTGGTGGGGCGTCCTTGGGCAAACGAAACGAACGCCCAGGTAGTCGCGGCACGGCACACGAGTTGCGCGTCGGTAACCCGCACGAGTTCGGTCTTGCGAACGCACGAGACGCGCTTCCACGAATCGACCCACGTCGAGACCGCCAACGCCTCGCCGAGCAGGGTCGCGCGGGCGTAGTCGATCTCGTGCCGACGGACGACCCACACCGCACCGAGGCGACGGTACTCGGCGGCCCCCCACCCCAGCGCATCCGAATGGGACAGCGCGGCCTGGAGAATCCAGCGCAGGTAGACCTGGTTGGAGACGTGCTCCAGCTCGTCGATGTCGCCAACGGCCGGGCAAACCTCAATTCGGTGGCGGCCCAGCGGAGGCGAGTTCGACGGTGGGTCGGTGTCCACGGCGCAACGTTGATACCCCGCCGCTACGCGCGTGACCAGCACGGCCCGCATCCCGCCCTCGCGGCCGCAGGCTATCTTTTCCTGCACGCGCAGACGCTCCAGAACACGGGGTCGATGAGGAACGAACGCTCGTCCTAAGGCGCCGGCTTGATCTCGAGGCCGCGATCGCGGACGTCGAGCGGGACGGACTCCCCACACCCCAGATGGCACTCGAGAGCTCGCGGTCGCGAGTTCCCTCTGTCAACGCTCGGCCGCGCGGTGTGTCTCACCCGGGAGGCGAATCTTGGGTGGCGTAAGGCTGAGCAGGCCAGGTCGTCTTGTGGTCTGCCCCAGAAAACACGAGCCATGTCGCGACCGCCATGCAACGCTGGACCAGGAGTTTTTGATGGGAGAACGAGACGCCGCTGGCACGAAGCGTGGGCCGTCAAGCCGACGCGACAACAGCCGCAGTACACCGCGTCGGGAACGGGCCCGGTGGTCGATGATCGCGGCGGTGGTCGTGATCGGGAGCTGTCGGGCCGGCGCTCTCAGCAGCGCACCGCAGCGCCGACCGCCCTCGGCTCCCGAGTCCGTCGAGCCCTCGGGAACGCATCCTTCCGCCTCCCCGGTCGAGCCGGAATACCAACCTCCCGAGCCGATGGTGTGGACGGACGTCCCCCTGCCGTATTCGCCCGACACTGTCGTGGTGCAGCCGGTTGAGGACCGCTATCAGGTGGTGTTGTTTCCGGACGAGGCTGCCGCGGTGCGTCGCAGCGTCGCGAAAGAGCTGCGGCGGTTGGGCTACGAGGTGGTGCCGATCCCAGAGCTGGAGCGAATCGAATCGGCCGCCGCGCAGGGGCGACTGACGCTGGAGGACGAGCGCGAATGTCAGGTGCCCCTCACGCCGTCCGAGGTCCGGGCGCGATACTTCGATTCGTTTCCCCAGGCCCACGTCTACGCGGAATGTACGGTGATGCCCGACTCGCAGGCCACGGACGCGCCGGAGTGCCGACTGTCGGTTTTGGTCGGGCGAGACGGGGTCTTCCCCCAGTTCGTGAGTGCGCCGATTCGTGATGTCCACGATCCGGAGGCGTGGACTCGGGCCTCCCTGCGGCGAGAAGGGGAGAGTGTGCCCGGGGGCGTGCCGTGGGGAATCGAAGGAACTCCGGCGGTCGACCTGGTCGTCAGCCGGGTCATCGAGGTGGGTCCGTGGAAGCGGTCTCCGGGGGGAAGGACCACTGACGCGCTTAGCGAGGGTGGATCGCGATGCCTCCATCCAGATCCCCGAATGTCGCTGCACTGGCAGGTGTCGGCGGCGATCGATCAACGAGGGGCTGTCGAGCGATGTGCAGCCCGCAGTTCAGGATTAGGCGCTCGTGCGGAAGACGGGGACTGTCTGTGCCAGCAGTTAGAGGCGGTGAACCTGGGGCGAGGTCGAGCGGGCAGACGGCTTCGGGCGACCGCATGGGACCCCGGACTGACCTCGATTCGTTGGCGGCGACTCGAACCGATCCAGCCGGGCACGCGAGCTTGGATTCGGCGGATTTCGGAATCCCCCGAGGTGCTCGCTTGCATGCACGGGGCCCACGAAAAGCAAGGACGGTGGTCCGGGACGGCAGTCTTGGAGCTCTCACCCGCTGGAGTCGTCGATGCTGTGGAGATGTTCGGCGGCGTCTCGACCCCCGCAAAAATGGCGGACGTCGTGGAGTGCCTGAGGGGAGCATTGAGCTCGGTTTTGCTTCCTTGTCGGCCACCCGGGATCGAGGCGCTTCAGGTTGCGGTTGAGCTTGGTTCGATCAACGACTAGCCGGAGCTACGAGCTGGTCTTCGTTTCGGTTGCCCCTGGATGCGCCTGATGTGCAGACCGTACAAGCACCGGTCTCCGTGACGACTCTCCAGCCAATCCCCTTCGGCCGCAACAGCGAGGCTTAGGTCGATTTCCGGGGACAGGTTGGTCGTCGAGGCGAGGACGAGCGCTCTACCGACTCTGCTCTTCGGGTGCCTACCGGAACGCTGCGTGATGCTGGTCCGTCTCGGCTGTCCTGAATGACGCTGCTGGCCCGCGCGACAGCAGCCGAAAATGATGCGCGTGACACAGGGATCGCGAAATGAGAAACAGGAACATGACTATTGATAGAGCCACACTCTTGCTCGCCGCAACCGCGAGTTTCGGGTGTGGAGACAACTCGATGGGGGAGGCCGCTGCGACGACCTCCGGAGGCGGGGCGTCGTCGTCGTCGACCGGCGATCCGAGCCTTCCCGAGGCGTCGACGTCTGGAAGCACGACGGGCACAGAGTCCAGCACCAGCAGCGCAGATACGACGGGGTCGGGAAGCTCGGGGGAGTTGGCCGATGCGTGTGGCGACACCCGGCCCCCACTTCTGCGACCCGACTGGCGCGATCTGCCTCTGCGTAGACGCGGACCTCGGCCCAGTCGAGTACTTCCCGGAGCTCGCGATCGGCGATGTACAACATCTACGAACAGGCCGAGCCGGGGCAGTTCACACTCCTCGAAGAGGTCGAGGGCGAGACACTGAATCAGACGGAGGCAGGTGCGACGTTGTTGGGGTATGGCGTCGTCTCGCTGGACACGCCCAGCGGGGTCTATGCAGTCAGTCTCTCCAGGACAGGGGCGTTTGGCCCCGGGGAGCCGATGGGCGCCTCTGTGCAATTCCGCGACCTCCACGGGCCCAACGAACCGACCCCCTACGCGACGATTGAAGGACTTTCAGTCGCCTACCAGGTGCGCATTCCATTCGCAGAGGGGGAGCGCTTGTTGACGCTCGTCGGCGATTTCGCCGACGGCCTGGTTCTGCTCTCCCTACGGACGCGCGACTGAGAGGCTCGCTGGGCGCGCAACGAGCTGCGAGCACCGTGGCCCATGCGGACACCCCCATATCCAACAAGGGAACTGGTGTCGCAATCGCGTGCGTACCCGATGCGCGCCAGTAGCATCCGCCCAAGGCCGGTGCGGACGACTCGCTCGTCGAGGGCACGCCGCAGTCGGGTCCAAGGCTCGTGCTTCCGGTGTCGCCACCGGTCCCGCTGCTGAGATGCGTTCCAGAGGTCCGGTGTTCCGCCGCGCTCCGCGGCTGCGCTTTGGGCCCGCCGTACTCGAGCGAATCTACGACGCCGAAGCCGACGCCAAAGCGGGTCAGCTCTCCACCCCAAGCCGGTCGAGCAGGAACGCGAGCACGAAGGCTTCGGCCCGCAACGACGCATAGCGACCCGAGGGGCCGCCGTGGCCTCCGTCCATGATGGTGCGCAGGATGAGCGTGTGCTCGCCCGTGTTGGTGGCGCGGAGTTTTGCGACCCACTTGGCAGGGTCGGAGTAGGGCACCTCGGCATCGTTCCAGGCGGCGTGCGCGAGCATGTCGCCTTCTATCCGTTGCCACTCATGGGACTTGCCGAGACCTGCGAGGCGGTCGGTGATGCCGCTGCCGCCAAAGCATACCTACAAGAGGCGGTGCAACAACTCGATGTGTTGACTCAGCTGCCGACGCGAAGCGGTGTCCCGGCGGGGGCCGACATCGCACGGGCTAAGTTTGGGCTCGCCCGCGTGTTGTATCCGCTGAACGCGAGAGACGCTCGCGTTCCGGTCCTTGTCGCACAAGCCCGCGCGATCTACCTCGAATGTCATCTTCCGCCGTGGAGACGAGACTCCGTGGCCAGGATAGATGCGTGGTTGGATGCGACTGCGTTCCATGCGAGGTGCCCAGAGTCGGGCGGACAGGCAGGAGGCGAGGACCCGCAGGGGGGCCTGAGGTAGGCAACACGTCCGCGCGGCTTCGGACGGAGTTTGTGTAGCGTCCTATTCGCACACGCCCGGGTGGACGATCCAGCGGTTCGTGCCGACGCCGGCTGCATCGCAGGCCTGGGTGATGACCAGGTCGCGGTGTCCATCGCCCTGAAGGTCGATGGTGGTGAACTCCATCTCGTCCTCGGGGTTGGCGCAGTAGACCGAGCCGCCGAGGCGAGGAAGCGGCTCTTCGGTTTCGTGGACGAGGCCCGTGTAGTCGGGGAGGCCCCACGTGGTTGCGGGTCCGAAGCCGTCTCCGGTTCCGGGGTGGACGATCCATCGCTGGGTGCCGACGCCGTCCGCATCGCAAGCCTGCGTGATGAGGAGATCCGGTGTGCCGTCGCCAGTGATGTCGGTGGTGGTGAACTCCATCTCGTCCTCGGGGTTGGCGCAGTAGACCGAGCCGCCGAGGCGAGGAAGAGGCTCTTCGGTTTCGTGGACGAGGTCGGCGTAGTCGGGGAGGCCCCACGTGGTTGTGGGTCCGAAGCCGTCTGCGGTTCCGGGGTGGACGATCCATCGCTGGGTACCGACGCCTGCTGCGTCGCAGGCTTGGGTGATGACGAGGTCAAGAGCGCCGTCGCCGGTGATGTCGGTAGTGGTGAACTCCATCTGGTCCTCGGGGTCGGCGCAGTAGACCGAGCCACCAAGGCGAGGGAGAGGCTCTTCGGTTTCGTGGACGAGATCGGCGTAGTCCGGGAGGGACCAAGTCATCGCGGGTCCGAATCCGTCTGCGGTTCCGGGGTGGACGATCCATCGCTGGGTGCCGACCCCCGCCGCGTCGCAGGCTTGGGTGATGACGAGGTCGGGAGCGCCGTCGCCGGTGATGTCGATGGTGGTGAACTCCATCTCGTCCTCGGGGTTGGCGCAGTAGACCGAGCCGCCGAGGCGAGGAAGAGGCTCTTCGGTTTCGTGGACGAGGTCGGCGTAGTCGGGGAGGTCCCACGTGGTTGCGGGTCCGAAGCCGTCTCCGGTTCCGGGGTGGACGATCCAGCGCTCGGTGCCGACGCCAGCGGCATCGCAGGCTTGCGTGATGACGAGGTCAAGAGCGCCGTCGCCGGTGATGTCGGTAGTGGTGAACTCCATCTGGTCCTCGGGGTCGGCGCAGTAGACCGAGCCACCAAGGCGCGGGAGAGGCTCTTCGGTTTCGTGGACGAGGTCTGCGTAGTCGGGGAGGGACCAGGTCATCGGGGGTCCGAACCCGTCTGCGGTTCCGGGGTGGACGATCCATCGCTGGGTGCCGACGCCTGCCGCGTCGCAGGCTTGGGTGATGACGAGGTCGGGAGCGCCGTCACCCGTGATGTCGATGGTGCTGAACTCCATCTGGTCCTCGGGGTCGGCGCAGTAGACGGACCCGCCGAGGCGAGGGAGCGGCTCTTCGGTTTCGTGGACGAGGTCGGCGTAGTCGGGGAGGGACCAGGCCAGGGCATCCGAAAACGCGGTGGCTTCACACAACGGCTCGTCTCCGGTTTCGCCCGCAGTCTCGCCACCGGTTTCGTCGTCCGAGTCACCACTCGAGTTGCCACCGGTTTCGTCCGATCCGGTCCCGGACGTCGTGGAGTCCCCGGACGGGCCCGATGATGCTCCTGCCGAGCCCTCCGAATCGCCGCTCTGGGCCGACCCGGACCCGTCGGTGTCTGCGGGGGAACCCTCCGCAGCGCAGGCGCACAGGGACGCGAAGAGCGACAGGGCAGTGAGCGTAGGACGTGCCACGATCTACGGACGGGATCTGGGCCGCGGGGTTGCACCAAGACAGAGGCCGATTCCCCGTCTGCCGTCCTTGCCTATGCTGCCGTGACTGACACACCGCCGGTGAGGTGGCTCGAGAGCCCCCCGAGCGCAGTGTCGAACGTCTTGCCGAGCATGCGCTTCATCATCAGTGTGTTGACCATCCAACCGAACGGGCCGTACTGCACGCCGTAGGCGACACAGAACGTCACCTCGGTCTCCGTTGCCGACGCTTGGGCGACGCTGATGGTGACCACGGCGTCCTGCATGAGCGGAACCTCGGTCATCGACATCCGCACGAACTCGCGCTCGGACTGCTCGGTGACGGTCTCGACCGCCCCGCCGCCCCCGTGGAACTCCAGCCGTCGGGATGCGCCGACGCCCACATCATGGTCGGTGAGGACTTCGACCTGAGCGACGTTGGGATGCCAATCCGCGACCGCTCCCATGCGGGAGATCGCCGTCCAGGCGGCTTCGATGGATGCGGGAATGACGAGGGATTTCTGGACTTGGTGTGCCATCTGGGATCCTTGGAGCGGCTCTATTTGGCCTACTCACCTCGGAGACACTTCCCCGCGTCGACTGTGACCGTTGGGATGAATCTTTTTTGTTTTCTCTCCGCGGAGTGTCCCAGGGGGTCTCCCCGGGCAGATTGAGAGTGTCCAGACCCGGGGTTGCTTCTGCGGAGGTACCGCAGTTGGCGGGGTTGCGACGCCCGCGGCCCATCGAATGGTCGCCTGCGCAGAACGCTCTGTGCGCCGCCGCGGAGGCGTTGCGTCCCTTTCCTACGCAGATCGGCGTAGCCGTCCCGCGAGCGCCGGAGGGAACTGCCAGAAGTCATCCTTGTCTGCGGGGAAGCGAGGTTCTTCGAGGGCCTCGAGCACGAAGCCGGCTTCGAACGCCTCGCCGAGAAGGCGGCTCAGGGGGCGGTGAAAGAAGTTGTGCGGCGTGGTCTCGCGAAGCGAGCCGATGCACCGGGTGGGTGGCACGTCGGCGTACCGGTCGATCCGCAGGGCGTGTCTGACGGCGAGCTGACCATCGGCGTCATGCTTTTCGGTGATGCGAACGGGGTTGGTCGTGTCGAACGCGGGGTGGCTCGTGACGAACACGAATCTCCCTGCCGGCCGCAGCAGGCGATAGATCGCCCGATACAACGGGGCGATGCTCGGCATGTCCATCAGGGCCATCGTGCAGACTGCGGCATCGAACGAGCCCTCCCCGAGCTGGGCGACCGCGTCCTCGTCCGTGGCATCCAGTACGCGGTAGTCGATCGAGGACGCCCCACCGCTCCCACGCGCTCGGGCAAATTCAACGAACTTGGGGCTGAAGTCGAACGCGACGACCTCGGCTCCCCAGGCCGCCAGGCGCCGAGCCATGGTCCCGTTGCCACACGCCGCATCCACGACGCGTTCATCGGACCGTAGCTCCAGCAGACGCTGAACCGTCGGCTCGACGATGGTTCGATGAAAGCCGTTTCCGTCTCGACCGTGGAGGTCGTCCCAGAACTCCGCTTTCGCCTCCCACTGGGCGCGCCCGCTCGCGTTCGAGTACTTGGAAGGATCGTCCATGGTCCGAGCGACGTTAGCGATCGGGCGAGATGTCACCAAGCCGCAACCGCCCACTCTCACGAACCCCGGACAAACAGGCAACGAACCGCCTCATCGACACCCGTCGAGCAGGGCGTTTTCGGGGCTTGCGGCGCTTCGACTCCCGGCGTTAGCCGCAGAGCTCGTCGCAGGTGGACTGCCCGGAGTTGCAATGCTCGTAGCACTCCGGGCCAGGTCCGCAGTACTCCGCGCACGCCTGCGTGGTCGAGTTGCACTGGTCCCAGCAGCCCGGTCCGGGTCCGCAGTACTCCGCGCACGCCTGCGTGGTCGAGTTGCACTGCGCCCAGCACCCCGGCCCAGGTCCGCAGTACTCGGCGCACGCCTGGGTGGTGGAGTTGCACTGGTCCCAGCACTCGAGCCCGGGTCCGCAGTACTCGGCGCAAGCCTGCGTCGTCGAGTTGCACTCGGCCCAGCACCCCGGCCCGGGTCCGCAGTACTCCGCGCACGCCTGGGTGGTGGAGTTGCACTCCGCCCAGCAACACAGCCCAGGGCCGCATGATTCAGCGCAGGTTTGGGTGGTGGAGTTGCACTCGCTCCAGCAGGGATCGTTCGCGCAAAGGTCGGGTTCGGGCTCTCCCGACGTCGCGGCGGAGCTCGATGCTGCTCCCGTGGTCGCGTCAGGACCCGACGTCGTCGAGCCCGCGCTGGTCGTGCCGCTCGCCGAAGCCGTGGTCTCGCCAGTGCAGACTTCGCAGACGACCTCACAGCTGGCTGGGCCAGTGCCGCAATCGTCGGGGTCGCAACAAGCCTGGGCGGGACCCGTGTCGCACTCGCAGTTGCCGTTGACGCACGAGTAGTCGGACCGGCAGACGGTCGAACCTGCTGTGGTGTTGGGCGAGCCCGTGACCGCGGAGCCTTCGCCGGGCTCAGTCGCGGCGGAATCGGTTGCGGCGGAGTCCGTGGCGGCAGGCGCTGCGTCGTCACCACAGCCCGCGGCAGTCAGCCAGCCCAGCAGGAACACGATGGCCACACGGTTCATGCGCGGAGTATGCCCCGGATTGTCTACAGCCCGACCTCTCATCCCCAACTCGTGCTGTTGAAGTCCACACGCCGTGGACCTCTAGCTGGCCGACTCGTCCCCGACTTGCAGCCAGCCGCACCCCCGGTCACCAACCCCAGGGGTCGGGGAGACCGCGCCCACGCGGCCCAGAACCTCGTCACTCCCCAGCGAACGCGCGCGCTCGCCGTTGCTCGAGTATCCGCTCACCCGGGCTCTGCTCGAGTTGGTAGCGCCATAGCGGCAGCGCCCGCACGGTGGGCTGCTCCCCCTGCGTCCAGTCGACGCGGAGACTGCCCAATGACAGCGTGTGCACCGGACCCTCGCAGGGGCCGGTCATGAGCCACAGCTGGGCGCCGACATATCCACCCGGCGCGACTTCACGCAGCCGCGCGTGCACGGCGACGGGCTCGGCCGAGTCGTGGCAGTGAGGCAGCTCGGTCTCGTTGTGACTCCAGCTGCCGGTGTGCACCATACCTCCGTCCAGGGTGGTGTACTCGTCGATGACCTCGATCGGGGTGCGGTCCGGCAAGCCCCGGCGCTGTCCCGGTTGCACCCGTATGGAGCCAGACAGCTCCACCGCGCGCCGGTCTCCGGAGGACGGCAGACGGGCGATCATCTCCACGCTCATCTGCTCCAGGCGTACGGTCCAGCGAACTTCATCGGTCGAGCCGAGGTCCCGGTCTGGCTCACGGGGCCGTAGTGACACCACGCCCGAGAGCGCATGGGCGGGCATCTCGAGATCGCCGAGCACGGCGTCAAGGCACTCGTTGACTGGATCGGGTGCGCCATCGATCCGAAAATCGCGGAGCATTGCGTTGCTGATGGATACCCTCGCGGACGTCGACGACACCTGGCCGTCGTCGATCGCATGCTCGAGCCCCCGCAAGCACTCGTGCAGCGGCTCGGCATAGCTCTCGAGCGTGGCCAGCACCCGGCCGCCCGTGTCCCCCATGAGCAGGTTCTCCTCGAAGTCGAAGACGATCGCGCTCCGGGAAGGCTCGGGTGCGGATTCATCGGCCGCCGCAGGGGGCACCAGGCTCGGACCGGCGTCAGGAGCCGCGACCGGTCGCGGTTCGGCCAGCGGTGGGGTCGAACGCGAGCACGCGCCCGCCAATGTGCCAACCACAGCCACGTGTCTCAATGCCAAGGTCGGCAGGGATCGCATGCGCCTGCGCCGAGGCTCGCTCGGTGGTCGTGCGCTGACCGATACGGCCGTGGCGGTGACTCGCGATTTTGACACTCGAACCAACGATACCTCCATCGCCGCATTCGTCACACTCGCTGTCCACCGGGACGCCGTACGACTGACCGGCGAACACGTCGAGTGGGTGCAGACCCAAGCACTGCCTTCGTCGACTACGGTGCATCGCGTGCGAGGGCGAGTCGCACTGGTCCCGGCACCCCGGCCCGAGTCCGCAGTGCTCCCCCCACGCCTGGGTGGTCGAGCTGTGGTCGGCTACTTTCAACCGTCTGTCGCCTGGCCCCGCCATCCCGGCGGACGATCGATGCAGCTAAAACGTCCCTCGTAGGAGAACGCTCTTCCGGTTTCGCGCTCGACCATCACCGTCGCGGTCGCGTTGCCGAAGACGAGCACACCACTGTCGGTGAGCGCCGCCTGGAGGCCGAACTGATGGCCGTCCGTAGGGATGGCAATGTCTGAGAGGCAGTCCTCGGCCCAGCTGCTCAGCTCTCTGGAAAGCGCGACGGTCGTGCCTGCGAACTCGATCGAACCGTCTTCGAGGATCGCGCCATGAGCATTCGCGAGCGTGTCAGTAGCCTCCCCGGCTGTGGGATACGGTCCTTGATACGAGCCGGGCATCGGCCCGAAGAGCGTGGCCATCATGCGAAGCGCCAGGTTGTTTGGTTCCTGCCACACCCACTCATTACCGGAGGCGATGCAACCGCTGGTGGTCGGTGGTGCTCTCGTGTAGCGGTCGAGCGCGTAGGTCCACGGCGGGTGCCCGGTGCGCATGATCCTTCCCGTGCCCGAGGCATACGAGAGCAGCGCGAAGAAGAACGCGACGGCGTATGGAGATACAAAGCAGGTAAGGAGGGCGAGCCTGGAGCGGCGGTGGCAGGCAGCCAAGATGATGCACGCGAGCCAGACGACGAAGCCGAGGATGGAGAGAACCGAAAGGGCGGATAGGGTCCATGTCATGACGAGCGCCGAGACGCAGTGGACCTCGGGTTGGATGCGCACACGTTGTGGGCCTCGCAAGTCCCGGGCCACACGAGGTTTCGTGGGCCTGGGACGCATGGCGATCGAGGCTCCGTGCCAGATTGGCTTCGGGTCCACCGACCCGGGCCTGGATGACAATCGAGGGGTCCCCGCATCTAGGGCGTCAGCCGCCCCGAGGTTACCTGTTCATGAGTGCTGAACCGTAGTTCAACGAACGCCGTGCGGTCGGGTTGCGGACGTGTGGCGACGATGATGAGGTAGTAGTCGTAGTCCCAGACAGCCAGGAGCGCGTCGTCTTCAATACCGAGCGCCTTCGGCCAAAACGCCGCGTCCCCGGAAGGCCAGTCGGAGACCAGGCCGCAGCTCAAGACGACCTTCTCGTACACTGCGAGAAAAAGCTCGTTCGCGCATCGTGTCGGAAGCGAGATCGCGGGGGTCCCTTCGTCCAAGTCCGTACCCAGCGAAATGCTCCTCGACCAACCTCCGTCGCGCGGCGGTCTCGCGAGGACCTCGTTCAACCGACGGAACGGAAACGTTGTGGTCGGGAGCATCACCCCCGGAATCATAGCGAGATCTGACCGGGGAGCGGACGGGCCGCAACCCGCGGTGTCTGCCATGATGCCCTCAGGCGCAGCAGTCTCTCTGATGCTTCGCCTGGGCCTCCGACGTGGGGACGACTCGAGCGCGCAAGGGCGTGCCGTGGCACAAGAACGCCGAAGTACCGAACCGTCTGGGCAGCAAGTGGAGGGACCAGGGCGCACGGCGGGCCCAAGAAACGCAGACCCTTGGCTTTGCGAGAATGGAGACCTTACGTGCGGTTCTTGGGCCTCGCCTGCTAGCTTCGCCCCCGGTGGGGTACGACAAGAAGCGACTTCGAATCTCTGCCGATCGGCTGCCCGGCTTGGCGACGGCACTAACCACGAAGATCCGGCGCTACAATCTACTTCGGGACAACGCAGGGTTCGACGCGGGGAGACCTCGGATCGCCGAGCGACTTTCGGCGATCACGGAACAGATCTCTCATCTTCGCCGGAGTATCCCATTTGTCGGGGCCGACGATGGACTCGCACGGGACATCGAGGAACTCAGTTCGAAGGTCGGCATGCTCGCGGCGCAGGTCCGGCTCCTGAGGGACGTCAATGAAGTCGCGCCGCAGCCGAAATACGCGCGCCGGATTCAGCAGCTTCGGGATGGTGTTGCGAGCGTGCTGGAGACCGTAAGCGAGCTAACCCTGGGCGGCGTGATCGTCGACATCGCAGACCGAGAGACTGAGTTGCTCGGGCTCCCTCCTCGTCCGATTCCCGGAGATGATGAGGGCTCGGAGTCCTGAGACCGAACGTGCGGAGCTTGCGTGAGGACTCTGCGAGTTTTTCGTGCAGCGGCGCCAGCGCAAGCTTCGGCACCTGTCCGCGCTCAGTCCGGCTTAGCCGGCCGGCTCATCCTCGACCTGCAACCACTGAGCGACGACGCGGTTGAGAAGTCCGAGCATCTCTGACACTTCCACCGAGTGTTTGCCATAGACGCCCTGTTCGGCGAGATCCAGAGCATCGTCATACCGGACCGCCTCGTTCCAGAACTCTCCCCAGCCCGTCTCGTCGGAAATCGCGTCTTGGAAGACCCAGCGAGCGAGCCCTTCTGCGGACAGTTTGCCAGCGGCGTGCTTGCTGAGCAGTCGTTCGATGAGGAGTCCGCGAACCACCTCCCCGCGGGGCTCGTCACCTTCGACGAGCCTGAGGGTGGAGGCGAGTTCCACCCGGGGCTTCCCACGCATCAAGGACGCTTCGCACAACGCGGTGTCCGGCCGAGGAGTCTCCATGACGACGCCGTCGGCCCACGCGATCACCTCGTCAGCGTCGGCGACACCGGTTTCAAGAGCCTCCGCGAAGACCAGGGCCTGCTCTCTCGTGGTTGGGCACAGTCGAGCCATCGCAGGCTGATGCTGCCATCCCGTCACGTACCCTGCCATCCGGGAACCGACTTCCCGACGAACTCAACAACCTGCGGAGTATCCAGGGGTATCCAGACCCAGGGTTGCCAATGGCCACGCCCGCGGCCGATCAAGATGGTCGGCTGCGGTGAATGCTTCTTCCCCTACGCCTGGAATCACGCGGTCTCTGCGTCCGTCGAAGGTGGTCGACTCCTTGCCCTCTGTGATGGGCGGTGCGTTCTGTGAAGCCCTCCTGCCTTGACCGCGGGTGGCGCAAGCCCGGATAGCCCAGCGGCGCACGTCGCAACACCGGCGAAGTTGAGTTCGCCGTCTTGGAATGGGTCGACTGGCCGGACTTGCGGACACAGCTCTTCCGAGGTTCCGTTGCGAATCAAGCTGCCCACGTGCCCATCGCTAGCCGGCGACAGCGACCTTCCGCTACGCTGCGTTCGAGGCCCCACCGAATGGAAGAGACAGAGAACGAAGAGACAGAGAACGAAGAGGCGGAGGACAGCACCCGAGAGAAGATCGGGAGTTACATATTTACAGCCGTCGTGTTCCTCCCGGCGCTGATCACCACCGGGTTCATACCGCTGGGGGACATGCTGTCACCGTGGGCTTGGACCGGGATTGCGGTTGCTGGAGGTGCGGTAGGCGGGGCCGTCTACGGCGAAAAACGACCGCTGGTGTACGCCGTATGCGGGGCATTGGCCGGCTTCGGTGTGCTAGGGGCCATGCAGCTGTACGTGCCCTTTCGTGCGCAGTTCAGCGACACTTTTTGGAAGATCGAATTTGTGATCCCGTTCGTCGTCGGGTCCATCCCCGCATTTGTTCTGCTTTGGGCGGTCACTCGTTCTGACCGAGAGTCTGACCCCTCGTCGTAAGCCCCTTCCGGGCAGCCTGATTCCTACGAAGCCAGCCAGCGTGCCTACCTGCTCGGCCACAGCGGCGCAGTGCCGCGACCGAAGAGCCGAAACTCACCGAAGCCGCGCTGTTCAGCCGCCGGCATCGTCGGTCGTCGCTTCGAGCGTCCTGCGAAATCCGCGAGCGAGTTCATCAAACACGATGCGGATCTTCGGACTGGTTTGAAGCTCGCGGTGCGTCGCGAGCCAGATCGGAAACTCGAGCGCGGTGAAACTGGGAAGCACCTTCTCGATGCCCGGCTCGGGCTCGCAGATGGTCTCCGGTAGCATCGACACCCCGTAGCCTTGCTTCACGAGCTCCCACACGACAGCGCCACTGTCGCTGGACGTCACGAAGTTCTCGGCGCGCACGGGGATGCCGCGATCCCGCAACGGGGCCAGAAACCTCTGCGGGTCTGGACTTCCGACGAAGGTGTGATCGGCCACCTCGCGCGGGGTCCGTGGGCGACCGGCACGGTCCAGATAGGCGGTCGACGCGTACAGGTTTCCGCGGAAGTGGCCGACGCGGCGCGCGAAGAGTTCATGGCGATCGGGACGGACGTTGCGGATGGCGATGTCCGCGTCGCGCCGCAGCAGGCTCTTGAGATCGTTGGTGCACAGGATACGCAGCCGTACGCCGGGCGCGAGTTCCCGCAACGGCTCGAGGAGCTTCGGAAGTACGGCAGCCGACATGAGGTGCGTGGCGGTGATCGTCACTTCGCCTGTGACCTCCTGCGACTGCCGGGCGGCCCGCAAGGAGATGGCCATGGCCCCCTCGCTCATGGCGCGAGCATGCTCGAGCAGGTCACTTCCGGCCTCGGTGAGGGCCAGCCCTCGCACGCTTCGCTCGAAGAGGGTGACCTCGAGCGAGGCTTCCAGCGCCGACACCTGACGGCCGATGGTCGGCTGGGTCGTTTCGAGGACCCGCGCCGCGCCGCTCAGCGAGCCCTCCTCCGCAGTGACGATGAAAGCCCTCACCTGGTTCCAGTCGAACGAGACAGACCCCCAGTTCACACATCCACGTATAGCAGAGGTGCATCTTTAGGCAGGTGACCATTGGCCGACGCATAGCTAGCTTCTTCGCATGCCAACCGTGACGCCAACCTTCCCCGCCGTGAAACCCGCCCCGCGGGCCCGCTTCGGCCGGCAGACGCAGGATTCAGGAGGCAAGACGATGCGTGCCGTTGTGTTTCACGAATATGGCGCCCCACAAGACGTGATGAAGCTGGCCTGCGGACGAGACGTGCCCGAACCCAAGCGGGACGAAGTTCTGGTCAAGATCGAGAGCTCTTCGATCAACGCCGCAGACATGCACATGGTCCGCGCGAACTACCTCATCATCCGGCTCGTGCTGGGGTGGTTCAAACCAGCGAACAAGAACCGGACCCTGGGGATGGATCTCGCAGGAACGATCCAAGCCACGGGCAAGGATGTTGAAGGCTTCCAAGTGGGAGACGCCGTTGTTGCGGATGTGCGGAAGTCGTTCGGAGGCGCGTTCGGTGAGTACGCGGTCGTACGCGCGAGCCATCTGGTCAAGAAGCCGGATGGTGTCTCCTTCGGACAGGCAGCAACCGTGCCCATCTCAGGGCAGGCGGCGATGATGGGGTTGCTCCTGTGCGACATCAAACCGGGGGACAGGGTTCTCGTCAACGGTGCGTCCGGCGGGGTCGGGTCCTTTGGTGTCAAGTTGGCGAAGGCATTGGGCGCGCACGTGACGGCGATGTGTTCGGCCGAGAAGGCCGACGTGGTGAAGAGCTGGGGTGCGGATGAGGTCGTCGACTACAAAACGACGTCGGCGCAGGATCTCCGGAGAAACAGCTACGACGCCGTGTTCGATACGGCGTGCTTCGAGAGCCCGTCGAGGTTCGAGGGAGTGCTCAAGGACAACGGCCGATACGTCTTGGTGGGGGGGAGCTTCTACAAGATGCTCCGTCTCAAGGCGTTTGGTCGCTGGTACGGGCGTGGTGCGCAGCAGTTCAAGACGCTGACCCAAGAGGTCGAGGTCACTGCGAATATCGAGCGGGTCCTCGAGATGATTGCACGGGGGGAGATCGAGCCGGCGATTGAGAGATCGGTGTCGCTGGCAGGTGTTCCCTCAGCGATTCAGAGCCTCGAGCGACGTACCGTCGTGGGGAAGATCGTTGTTAACAACCAAAAATGATGCTGGCCCGTTCGTGGATGCGCTTCGGGATGCTCAAGCCCAGGCGCTTGCGTGGTGGGCACAGCTCGAGACGCAGGCCGTCGCCGAGGGTGCAACGTCGTCCGAAGAGGCCCTCCGTCCGTACCTTCCCATGGGCCCTGCCTCTCACCCGCGCGTCTTGCAGGTGCTCCGCTTGCATGCTGCCGCAATCGCGGTACGCAGCGGTCATCACCCCCCCGCGCATCAACGGCTCGTCGAACACTTGCAGGAGACCGACCCCAGGCTCGTGGCGTTCGTCGAGGAACTCGTCTTGTTTCCCGACGAGCGGCCGCTGCCCAAGCACTCCGCGCAACCCGAGTCGGGGCTCGAACAGCCACGAGCCTTCCGTTTCGAGCTGATGCACCCTCCCATCTGGGGCATCAGACGCCTCACGGGTGCATCCAGACGAATGCCCTCTCTCCAAACGGTTGCCCGGCCAATCGCCACATTCGGCGAGGCGCCTCTCGAGTATCAGCGGTTGTTCTTCGCGTACGAGCACCACCTCGAGGCCGCGCTGAGCATCGCCGAACAATGGTGGGCAGCCGCGGTCGACACGACCATGGCTCGCCACCGTATCGGCGCGTCGCAGGCAGCCGCCCTCGCGTTCGACCAACACTTTGGCGGTCCTGCTGCCTGTCCCGAGCTGCAATGGACCGTCCACCATTACTGGACCGAGTGTGTACGACTCAACGCTCGGACGGACGTGTCGTGCCATGCCCCGCCCGAGTCCCTCCTGCTCGCGTGGCTTCAAGACGACAACCACCGCGGATGGCTCGAGGCCGTCAGTTGTCTCCCCTATTGGCCGATCGGTCTGGATGGAGCAGGACGTTGGCAGTAGCTGCACTCCATCACGACTCGATGCACGCTCTGATGCTCCGATATGTCGGAGGAGACGCTCGGGCCTTCGACACGCTGTTTCGTCGGCTCGCGCCCCGGATCCGTAGGTACCTTCAGCGGCGAATCCGTGCGCCCGAGTTGGTGGACGATCTGATGCAGCAGACCCTCCTTCGGGTGCACGTCTCCAAGCAGTGCTACGACGACCGGTGGGAGGGCGAGCCCGGAACCGTCGAGCGGTGGTTCCTGACCTCGGCCCGACGAACCATGCTCGATCACTTCCGTAGCGAGTACCGACGCCAGGCTCGAGTCGCGAAGATCTGCCAGCGGGAGGGCACGGAGGGGTTCGGCCGGCGTGACGCACCGCGAACTCCAGAAGAACGATTGTGCGACGACGAAGAGGTCGCACAGCGCCGCGCCTCGGTCCGGCGCGCTGTCGATGCACTCCCGCCCAACTCGCGGGAGATCGTCCGGCGACACAAGCTCGAGGGAGAGCCGATCCACCGCATCGCGAAAGAGTTGTCGATCCCGAGCGTCAGCCTCAGAGTCCGGGCTCATCGCGCCTATAAGAAGCTTGCGAAGACACTTCGTGTGCAGTCGGAGACCCCGCCGCGGGAACGGGGAGTGTAGTGCCGGACTCGAAACGTCTGAGGTCTACGCGCCACGCAGTCTCCGCAGCCGAGTTTGACCCGCCGCGACCGATGGCTACAATGAGGTATCGGGTGTTCCGATACCCGCCGCGAGTGAACCTTCGTGCTGCCCCGACCGACCATCGAAGCCTGCGACGCCTGGCTGGCCGCTCGATCGCTCCGTCTCAACACCATCGTCGTGGGCGGGTCTGCGCTCCTTCACGCCACGCTCGACGACCTGCGAGAGAGGCTCGGCCATGGCGTTTAGTCGAGCCACAGCCCTCAGCGCTCGCCCGGACGAGACAACGCTGACCCGCGACATGGTGGGCATCGGGATGAACTTCGCTGCGAAGGCGAACCCATCCGCGCCGATCGAGGAGACCCTCGTCCATGCCTCCGCAGTCGGGGCGGACGACCGCGACCTACGCGTCCTCGCCGTGTTGACGACTTGGGTCGGTGTTCACCATGCATACGTCAACGCCGACCGGTTGGTGCGCTGCGTGTCCGAGCACGGGTCCGATCGGGTGCGCGCCTACTGGGCCGCAGTCGGACAGTGGCTGTCGAAAGACCGACGCTTCGCCCGCCTCGCGAAGCTCCATGACGGTCGGCGTGTCGATCTCCTCCCCGTCGGGACCAACTTCCAGATCGCTCGTCGAGGCGAGGACGAGCGCTTTGCCGACTCTGCTCTTCGGGTGCCTGCCGGGACGCTGCGTGACCGCGACGCGGACGTGCTCTCGCCGGAGGTGCTCGTGAATCGGCACGCCGGCTACCGGAGTCGCGTGCTGATGGGACCAACCTGGCGCGCCGACGTCTGGACTGTGCTCGAGGAGGAGCCCGATGTGAGCGTGGCCGAGGCTGCTCGCCGCGCAGGGTGCTCGTTCGCGACCGCGTGGCAGGTGGTGCAGGACTTCCGGTTGCTGCAGGCGTAGGCCCGGGATTCAGACGCCGCAAGCCAAACCTGAGCACTGCCCCTCGAAAGGAACGATCGCTTGCGCATCCAGGAGAAGTCATGGCGACAAGACTACTCGTGAAGCCGCGCTGATTCTGGCCGCCGTCCGGGGGCGGTGACCCAGACCGGTGGTTCATCCGTCGAGAACGTCGAGGCCCCTCCCGGCAGCCTGCAAGCATGCACGGGCTCGAGAAGAAGGCCCCAACGCCGTCCTTCAGTTCGCGCAGGTGGCCGCGGCAAGACTCTCCGCGTCACACTGCATCGGCGGCAGCGGACGCTCACCATTCTCGACCGCCTCGGCTCGGGCAGCACTCTCCTCGCAGGTCGCGATTGGACAGCTCTTTGACTACCGACACCTTGAGGGCCACCAGGAGGTTGAACTTGGGATTCTTGTTCCGGAGAAACCTCCGGCCGACCTGCTTGCCCTCTTGGGCGCCCTGGAGATCGCGTGTATCTGGCAAGTCGCAGGAGGCTTCAACGACACTCGCGGTGGGACGTTCTGCTAGTCGTCGCCCCGACACGCCCGCGACTCGCGAGCCTCCCTTTTGACGGAAGTCGAGTTGGGCGAGACCGTTAGCGCGCCGCTGTGAGTGGACCAGGTGAATCAGCCGGCGGAAGAACGGGTGCTCTCGAAGCAGCTCCAACCATACCCTTGGGCCGCGGTGTGGCAGCTGTGATGGCTCCTCATTGAAGGAACTCCAGCTCCGAAGACACCGACCACTTGGGTTGTGGCCCACTCCCTCTCGCGGACTTTGCCGGCGAGGAGAGAGTAGTGGGCTCAAGCTCTATCTGCGGCCATCTTCACGCACTTGGAGCTCCTTCGTACTGCAACGCACGTCGAAGAACCTCGTCCACCTCGGCGAGCCTCCGTGCAGGGTCGGCCGCGCTCCAGAGCACGTTGACCTCCTCCGGCGGGAGTGGGACGGCCTTGATCAAGCCGAGCGGGGAGGCGGAGCGGAGGATGAGCAGGTGCCCGCCGGCGGGGCCGTAGTCGGCGAAGAGATAGCCCCCACCCAGCGTCTCAGTCGAGACAGATCCAAGCGAACGAGCGAGCGAGTCGAGACGGATTGACACCAGCCGGGCGGCCTTGCGGTAGCGAGCGGCCTGAGTGTGAAAAGTGCTCGCCGGGAAGGCCGTGAGCGATCGACCCGTGAGGTCTTTGAGCCAGCATGCGTCCCAGCGCGGGAAGGCGGTGCTCGCGAGCATGGACGCCGCGTGGTCAGCACTGAGATCGAGGTGCATGAGCGTCATCTCGGCGCCCGTGCTCCGCACGATCTGGACCGTCGCGTAGTCTCCGATCCCCTGCGGGAGGTGGATGAGTTCGTGGAGGAAGTAGAGGACGCACAGAGCCAACGCTTGCTCGGGATCCATCGTCGTCGACAGCGTGGTCTCGTAGTAGCTGGGTGCGAGGACGATCCGCCCATCCTCAAGGCGAATCTTCTCGTCGTTGGCGAGTTGCTCGAACGCGACCGCGCCGCGTGTGCCAAGCAGCTCGCCCATAGGGACGCCGTGGTGGTCGTTCGTCCAAGGATAGTTGAGGAGTCGAACGAGCTCGGACTGGAGCGATGCAAGCGAGGGCGGCCTGGCGGTGGCTGGCTCTTTCGTCGGCGCCACTGCAGCCAACGCCGCTTTCACCCGCAAAGTGGGGTGGACGTGGTCCGCGAGTTCAGAGGTCATGATGTCTTGAGCGAGTCGCACGGACGCCGAGGCTGGGGCAGCGGCCAGCGCACGTTCGAGGGAGCGCCCGACGGCGTGGGTCAGCTCTTTGTGCCACCCCACCACACGTTCGAACGGGTGGACCGTCGCGGCAGAAGACTCGCCGAAACCCTCAAGGCCAAAGAAACGCGAATACTCGTCGAACAGGTGTTCTGCCCACGCGGAGAGGTGAGCGACATGCAGGCCCGCGCGCTCATCGAGGAAGGCAACGCAGTGTTGCAGCTTCTCGATCGCGCCGAGCAGCGCTGCTCGATCATGGAACCGGGGCAGCTGCGGTGATGGGGGGCCGCGGAAGGCGAACTCCCAGCCTCGCTTGAAGATGAACCCGTCGAAGAGCCCGTCGCAGAGCCCCCGCAGCAGCGCTAGCCGCGCTCTCGGGAAATCTGCTGGCACAACGAACGGCGCCCAAATCTGCTCATCGGTGGGCGTTGTCGCTGCGCCGATGCGCTGGATGATATCGGTGGCGAGGCTCCCGCTCGCGTTGTGCTCGAGCGCTCTCTCGACCTGAGGCCAGAGCCCATGCTCGCGCGACGACCAACCACAGTCGCGAGTCCTCGCGATCAGCACGTACCGAAGCGCAACTTCAAGGAGGTCGGAGCGACCGCGCTCGTCAACGGCCTCCGGCAGTCGGGGCAACAAGTTGCCGTGCTTCGGACGCTCGACCTCATTGGATAGACTTGCGCCCGATTGGGTTGCCCGAAGTTCGGCCGCTCCGTGCATCAGCAGCCACTCGACCATCGGGAACATCGACGCGGGGAGTCTCGAAGCCACGGTCTTGTCCCCGTGGGAGAACACAGATGGGCTGTTCAGGATCGAGGCACAGATCGGGGCATGCCCCGGCGACGCTTGTTTCACGAACCACTCCACGATCGGCTCGACGACGTCGGTGCAGCCGTGCCGGAACAACGCCCCGACGGTCTCGAGAAGCATGTGGATGAGGTCGTGGTCGAGCTTCGCCAGCATCAAGACTTCGGCGGCTTTCCGATAGAAAGCTCCGAGTTCTCGAGCGGGCCCTCGGGATGCGAGTCTCCGACCGGCGTCAAGCCACTCATCGGGATGCTGTCGCCACCTCCCGTCCTCGGCGTGTGCATTGATGATCGCCTCGGCTTCGACCGCGGGCAGGAGCGCGGCATACCGCAGCTGGGCGATGGGGTTCGCTGCAAGATCTTCGGGAGCGGGCATTTGACCTGAACGAGAATCGCATGAGCGGCCGCACTCGTCAGACCCTGGCGCTCGCACTCGCAGCAACGGCCAGCGAAGGACGCCTCGACTAGCTAGTCCTAGAGCACATCTCATAACCTCCTCAGAGGCCGCTCCTGCGTAGCGGGAGCAGAACGCAGCCGAGTTGGAGGAAGCCAAGAAAAATATCGGCTCGGCGTTCCCACCGTGTGCTTTGCCGGCGAGACCGTTTCAGCCATGCGAAGAGACGCTCGACTTTCCATCGTCGGCGATAGCGTCTGAGCGAACGGCCGTCCTGTTTTCGACGGCTGTTCTTCTTCACGGGAGCGATCAACTCGATGCCTCGTTCCTCAAGAAGTCGCTGCTGGAGCTTCCCGCCGTCCCAGGCTTTGTCGGCAATCAGTCGGGGAGGAAACTCGGCCACGTGAGCAGCGTCGAGAGTTCTGTCGGTGAGCACACTGTCGTGTCGGTTTCCATCTGCAATAGCGATAGCGAGTGGAAGACCATCGCGGTCCGCGAGCGCCATGACCTTGGTGGCCTTGCCCGCACGGCACTTCCCAACGCAGGCCCCCCTTTTTCGCCGGTACGTACGTACCGTCGATGAACCCCTCTACATCCTCCACGCCGCCGCGCTTTCTGAGGTCTCGATAGAGAGCTGCGAGCATTCGAGGAAGCAGCTCCGATTCTACCCACCGAGTGAAGCGGCGATGGCAAGTCTGGTAGGGCGGGTATCGCTTCGGCAGGTCCGCCCAAGGCGCTCCGGTTCGCAGGATCCAGAGGATCCCGTTGAGCACGTCTTGAGGGTCGCGCCAAGGTCGGCCGCCCTTGAGCCGGGCGGCGTGCGCTCCTCTTCCGGAAGGAGGGGCTCGACGATCGACCACTGCGCGACGGTGAGATCCACCGTGAAGGTAGATCAAACTCGAGAGCGTTGGTCCAGTCGGGTCCGAAACCGACCGGATCTCGGGGACCTACGGCTCCGAGGAGGTTATGAGATGTGCTCTAGTCGTGGGACGGAATGGCCGTTGGGACACCTTAGGGCGTGTCGATCCTTGCGGATTCGACGAACTGAGCCGCCTTGTCTCGCGCGGTGTCGGCGACGGCATGCGGGTACTCGGCAGTGATCATGCGCTCCAGCGGAATGAAGGGGTAAAAAAGCGGGGATGGGGGAGAGGGACCGGTCCAGGAGCGCTCAAGCGAAACTAGCTGGGGAAACGGGGCATCGGGATCGATGCAGATGGCCCGAGAGGAAGAACGGCAGCAGGGGCAGTGCCAGCCGTAGCCAGGCGCGGTTCCTGTGAGGAGTGAACCGGGCGCGCCGAGGGCTGGATGGGCGTCTGAGGGACGCTCGAGGGGTCGCGTAGCGTGCGAATGCACCCACGGATGCAGACATAGCCAGCAAGGGGCGTGATGGGGCCAGCACTCAGGCCAGAAACCACTGCAGCTGTCCGGGAGGTGAAGTTCGCGGCGGCGGCCGGGCGGCACGCAGCGCGGCGACTCTCTTCGCCGTTGCCACGCTACCACTCCATCGGAGATGACCCCTGCAAGGGGACGCGTCCGATCAGATGGAGCGGATTTCTCGCGGCAAAAGACAGCTAACCAGGCCCGCCTCTTGCGTCGAGGCTAGATCATCCCCACGACGCTCGAAGAACACGCCCAGAATCGTGTTCTGCGGCCTCCTCAAGCGGATATCCGCGGAGGGGAACGGGTTGGGGGCTCAGCGACACTAACCCCCCCGAACCGCGAACGACACCGCTTCAGTCGGGCGAACCCGGGAACTTGTCGATTTTGCGGTACCTTTGCTCCGCTTGGGGCTGTGCTCACTGATGCGAGGCGGACTGTTGGAGAGAGACGAAGCAACCAACCCCGAGTCGGCTTCTGATCCGGGTTCGAGGTCGGAGAAGGGGCCCCCTCCGGTCGTTGCCGAGCCGTGTTTGTGGGAGCATCGGTTGGAGCACGTTCAAACTGGAGAGCGGCGGCGCTGGATCTCGTTCGATGACAAAGCCACTGTCAGCGGATGGTCGGGTTTCCGCCGACTTCCACTGGGGCCCGGTGCTGGCGTGCGGGCAGCCCACTTGCAAGCGGTCAACACCCCCGACCCACTGTTGGGGTTCGGCGCGTCGCCCTGCAGGCCCGACGACAGCGCGAGTCTCCGCGAGTGGATCGCCGTGACTAGTCGGCCCAGCGCCGAAAAACTGCGCACGGTCGAGAGGCTCATCGCGTCGTGGTCGTACTTGCTATCCGCAGCACCCCACGCGATCGAGTCATGCCTCCAGCTAGGTTCGATCCGCGTCGACCCGGCATCGGGTCAACCGTTCGTCGATTCTGTGCTCGAGACGACCGCCGCAGCCCCACGCAGCAGCGCGGAGGAAACCGGCCGGCGGCGAGCGGCCGCGCTCATTCGGTGGGCCCTCTTGGGTGGCGGCGACGAGCCGGGCGCGAGTATGGCGGAACTCAGGCGAGAAGCGGTCGCACCCGCCAGGTCCGAGTTGGGTCCAACAAAAGTCCGCGCACTCCTTCGACTTGCAAAACGGGCAGACCAGGCGGAGCTGAAACTTCGTGAGTTGTCGGCGGACTTCGAGGAGCTTCTCTACTCAACTGCGTTGGAACGGGTGCTCACGCTCTCGATCGGAAGACTCCATCGGAACCTGAAGAGCCTTCGGAAAGAGTACGGCGTCAAGCAGGTACGAAGGCTCCGACTTCAGTGGATAGGCAAAGCCCTGATCTTCTCGCTGGGCTCGATGGCTCTGCCAACCCTCCTCCAACTAATCGAGTCGTACTCGTGGGCCCTGGTGATCGCAGTCCCCTTCTCGAGTCTGCTGACCCTGACGTTCATTGTGTCCGCCGCGATACTGATGTGGCGCGCGGGCAGTGAGAGTGAGGGGGTCGTGATCGACCGCGGAATCCAGACGGCCCACCACCTTAGAGTCGCCAGCTATCGACTGGGTCTGGTGCTACTCATTTTCGATCTCGGAATGGCAACGAAGGTGGATTGGAGCGATTGGGGCAACGTCGTCAACCGAGTCACGCCTTCCTTCAAGGTGCTTGGTCCGGAGGATCTCGTCTCCTCGAAACTCGGCGCCGCTTTGCGCGGAATGGAGCCTCCACCTCCCGACGGCGAACCGAAAGACGCCGAGCCGCCGGCACGAGAAGTCCAGCCCAGCGGGATGTGGGAGGCCTCCGACGGCTCCAAGTTCGCGCTCTGCGAGACCGAGATCTTGTGGGAAAAACATCGAGTATGTGGACGCTATTCGGCGGAGGGCACGGAGCCGTTGTTCTTGCTCGGTTGCACGTTCGACCAAGATGCAGCGGGCTGGACCATTAAGGCGCACTACATTGAATCCGAGGCCGTTCGCGAGGAGCATGGCGCCGCGGAGAGCTCCGAGGAGCCGATCGACTTCCGGGTCAAGACCTCCGCCACTGGTCGGGCGCTTGAGTACGATGATACCGAGTTTTTACTCACGCCCGAGACCTGCGTGGCTTGGGGGAAGCGTGGCGATGATGACTAGGAGCGCAGTACTGCTTATGGCGCTGGCCGTGAGCCTGTTCGCTTTCTTGGCGACCGCGACTTCGGTATTCGCGAAGGATCCGAAGGCCGTCAATCGGCAAATCGAAATCAACGCATACCCGGGCTCGACGATCAAAACGCGGAAAAACTCGAAGAAACCGGTCTGCAAAGTACGTAGTGACCGTTCAGCCGGGACCCGCAAGGCATGTCGACACAGGGGGAAACGCAGCCTACGCGTTCCTCGGAAGAAACTTGAACTAGTGATTTCCCGTCGAGGCCACGGGACGATCCGCTGGTCGCCCGATGCCAGTGGTGAGGCCGAGAACCTCAGACTTCAGGCGCCTGGACCGTACGCGATGAAGCTCGAAATGCCTAGATTGACGAACCCCACGTTCAAGCTCGGCACGGAGACTCTCTCGGCGAAATGGGACCCAGCCGAACGGGCGTATGTGATCCGGTCGATCCGTACGCTCCGCCTCAACCGTACTCTTCACATAGCTGCTGATGGGATCCGCGCCCTCAGCAAACAAGTCCAGATCCCACGGTCGATGGGGCGGCTTCGACTCGACCCGACGTTCGTCTGGCCTCTCGAAGTCCTGCCCAACACAACTGGCGTCACGGCAAGGTCCAAGGGCGGAACTCCGCTTGTCGCCGAAGTCGATGGGCAGAAGATCGTCGTCGAGGTGCCCAGTAGCGTTGAGACCTTCGTCTTCTCGAAAGTGGGATTCGTCGATATCGAGGTCGCAGGTCGAAATGCAACCTCGCTCGTGTTCCAGCGACCTACGGTGAAGTTTATCTCAAAGGGCATCAACCGCACTACGAGGTTACGTCTCGACGGTGAGCCCATCTCAGCGGGGATCGAACTACGAAAACTCAAAGACGGCCGAGGCGAGCTCAGCGTCAAGCAGCTCACGCCGGGAAAGCATCGGTTCGGCATCGAGACCCCCGGTTGGCTGGCCAAGGAGATCGAGCGTGACATAGGCGTCGAGTCGGCCACGACGACGGTCGATGTCACGATGTCGCGGGTCGCTCTGGCGGTCATCTTAGGATCAACGACTGGCAAGAGCACCCTCCCGCCAGGGGTGACCGCCACACTCGACGGGAAGCTGTTGACGGATGTCACCTTCAGGCCGGGAGTGGCGGTGAGCATCGGAGCGCCAGGTGGTGACGCGCATACACTCGAAATCCGGGCCCCCGGTTTCAAGACGGAGACCCGAACCATCGAGATCGAAAGCGCTCCGATCGAGGACTTGGCGATCAACCTCCGTCCCGTCGATTACCGGCTCGAGCTCACAGGCGGTGCGGACTGCACGCGAGCGTTTGTGTATCGTCGGAAGACCAGGAGCAACGTCTGGACATTCATCGAAGACGCCGCGGTGACCGATGACCGCGCCCAGCTGACCCCGAAGCTGTGGCCAGCGGGCAGCTACGACATCCAGGTGAAGTGCCGCGGAGCTCAGACGCCCGTCAAGATTCGGAAGGTTGCATTCGGTGGGGACGATGTGGAGCCTCAGGTCGCGCTCGAGCCGCGTGAGCACGACGCGACCAGCATCTCGGTCGCCGCCGACTCAGCGACCACCGCCGCGGTCTTTGCGTTTGGGGAAACCCTGTCAGAGCCCGGGCGGGCGCAGAGAGGATCGAGAACGGAGAAAAGCTGCGGAGACTACGACTTCGGGGAGGCCCCCTCACACAGTTTTGTCGTGGGGGGCTCTAGCGATGCCCGAAACGTTGAGTTCGTCGTTACCAGCCCCTACGCGGTGTCGTACCTGATCTCCACGCCCGAGGGGGAAGTGATCTGCGGCCGTGTCCGAGCGAAGACCCGCCAGACAAGGCCCGTATCCCGGTCGATGCCCGCCCGGACCGGGGACTATCTGGTTTGGATTGGCGAACCAGAAGAGGCCGAACCGTTTCGTGAGCCGTACATCCTACACGCCCGGCTGAGCGCGGTGGGCACCCCGTTTGCGGCACCCACCATAAACAAGACGGTCAAGCCGATCACGGTAAAGTCCGGATTCGAGATCGAAGATGAAGATGCCGCAGGGTTCGCTCGACACTGGGACAACGCAGCCGCCGCGCGCGAGAGCAAGAACAAACACAACGAGAAATCCTGCGTTGGCTGGGGTCGGTCGTCGCCAACCGCGCAGATCAAGGTCAAGCAAGGAGACGTGGTGAAGGTTGTCGCGGTTGCCGAGGACAAGCGTGGGGCTGATGTCGTGACGACCGTGCTCCACCCTAATGGCGAGCTGGAATGTGTGGACGACCGCGGCGAGAACAATCGAGTCTCCGAGAACAACTTCAAGGCGCGGAAGTCCGGAGTCTTGAAATTCTGGATCGGTCGCTTTGATCCGACCGTCGAGTTCACGTTCGAGGCTCGCGTCGAGAAGCTCTGAGACGCTTCTGCGACGCGCCTCCTTGGGCTTGTCGGGCTCACTCTCAGAGCGCAATGCTGGCGTGGAAGGGGTCGTACTGCTCCTCGCATCTGGCAATCTCGGGTACCATTTGTCCGTATGAGCGCGCTGCCAACCGCCGTCGGAGACACCGCACGCATCGAGCGACGGTATGCCGTGCGCCGTGCGCCGGCTACTTGCCCGTCGTGCTGACGTGCTGAGGGTGATGCGCAGATGCGCAAGCGGCCTGAGACCACGAGAACCCGGTTCAGGACGCGCTTGCTGCCCTAGCCCGTGCTTCAAGCACCGCCGGATGCTTGCTCTGGCCTGGCAGTAGGCGATGCGGGTCGCCGCGGCCCTATCCAGCATCCAGCGGCCTTCGTCGCCGCGTTCAGGCGTTCAGGAGCGGGTGATTCGGTGATTCGGAGTTCGATTCTCCAGCCGCGGCGAGAGATCGGGCACGTCAGGTCGTACCAGCACGCGTGCGTGCGGTCGTTCTTCTGGGCCAGCGTCATTGCCATCGGTGGGATACAGTTCCGTCTTCCCGCCTTCCGTCGACACCTTCGCGGGTAGTACGAACGACGACCTCGTGCATCGAGGCCACAGCTCTGCGGCACCCTATGGCTCTTGGTGCTATTGCGTCTCGCTCTCGTACGCATCGCGCCCACTGGCTGTTAGACGGACCTTCGTGCTGGAGTTGTCCATCGTGCCCCATACTTCAAGCCATCCTCGCTCTTTGAGATAGGATGCCTCTCGGGCGATGTCCTTGAGCCAGCCGGGATAGTCCTCCTCTCCTTGGAATATTATCTGCGCTTTGGAGCTGTCCATGTACTTGCGGTAGGCCTCTTGCATGATGGTGTTCCGAGCTTCAATGGCGCGGAGGTGTGATTCGGGTACCTTTGGGTGCGGGCGCTTATACGGAATCTCGACGGACGTGGCGATGTCGTGCGGGGTTGATTTGGCTTCGACTACAAGCGTTCCGACAATCGGCGCCCGTGTTGTAGGGGACCACGATCATCACGTGGGATTGGAGCCCGACACGTCACGCTCGTTGCGGGAGTTCGGGCTCCGCATGAGAAGTCTCTCCGCGAGTAGCGTGGCGCAGCCTTCCGCCTGGCTCGGC